>Ga0222420_100064_pt1 | contig 248006 bp, 236 predicted proteins | sample 3A2ome_FD_182470 | JGI IMG/M metagenome (GOLD analysis project Ga0222420, IMG submission 182470) | Enriched microbial communities from leaf-cutter ant dump, University of Wisconsin, Madison, United States - 3A200A (version 2) | ecosystem: Environmental > Terrestrial > Nest > Insects nest > Nest... | reverse complement strand
TTCTATGAGCATATCTATCGCTGCATTCAGTTTTTCGGTTTTTATATTTTTAGTCATTTTATTCTCCTTAAATTATAATTTTTTTATTATAACTTATGAGAATTTACACAATCAATTGGACAGAGCCCCTCTACCACCTGCACATCCTGCTCCCCTACCACCTGTACCTCTGCCTATGGTTTCCATTCCTATACCACTTAGTGCACCATCTCCTCCCCCTCCTATACCTACTTCCCCTCCAGAAATCCAAGTGGATGGTACTTATGCTAATAGTACTATTCAAAAACCAAATGTAATTATGAACTGTCTCATAGATGATTTCGACATGATTTCAATCGCAGTTAGTAATAGACTTAGTAATTTATTTGAGAAAAAGGTAGAAGCCGAAATAGTAGACCGAAAAAAGTTTTGGAAAAGATTTTTAAAAGAACATACTAAACAACAAGATTTAAGTAATGTTACTATTTTTGGTAATAAACAACAGGGCTATATCAATGGGTTTGATACAAAATTAAATGAGAAGGTGATATTAGGGGTAGCACTTTTCAAGGGAATTTCTAAAACAGATTTTTATAGACATACAAAAAATATACAGAATTCACAAATAAATTCTCTGATATTATACAACTCCCTTACCCTGACAGATAAGGTTATGGTTAATAGTAATGTGCAATATGGAGAATCATTGCTACAACATACAATAGATTATCAGCCATCTATTAGAACTCGATCACGTAGTAAAATGTTCAAAGCAGGTATAGAAAGCACGAATATGTATACATTAAATAGAGATACGATAATTAAACTATCCTTTCGCACTACATATTCACATTTTGATATTTATCAATTTTATAAAAAAATAGAGAAGTTGAAGTTCTTATACCAAGAAGAAAAACTCAGTTCTTACTTAATACGACTAAACTCAGTTTTAAAAAACTTTTAACCCACCAAGGGATTATTATAAAACCGGTTTTTTATGTAAAAATAGAAAATTTAGTCAGTATAAAAGGTTTTTCTAATAGTACAGTAATTACGCAAGATAATTACTGTTGCATAAAAAATCAATATTTATTGCACAAAAAACCTAGGCTTAATTTAGGTATTAGCCTAAATATTTTACACAGAAAAGCGCTCCGTTTTAAAATACGTGGAAATTATAGTTTTGATCGCAAAGTTGAAAGTAAGTATATTGCAACGGCTTTTTTTATATAATTTGTAAAGTAACATTATATTTAGAAAATCTTTCAAAAAAATACTATACACTGAATCAACTATAGGCTAAAAAGGTTTCAGTATATTATTTCTTATTTTTTAGAATAAAGGTTACTGATTTATTCTAGAGCAATATGATATTTTGGCCTCGATATTATTATACCAAAAATGAATTGGAGAAATTTTTTTATATGAAACGAGAAGAGGAAAAAGAAAATAAGAAACGAATTAATTCTGAAGTAATAAATTTTCAAGTAATGTCTCCTAATGTGTTAGCTACCTACTATTTAAGGAAAGCTGATAATAAAGCCTTTACAAAAGAATACGAAGAATCTGCCAAGCTTTATGAACAAGCTATAGACTGTTTCAAGGTAGCAATATCTATAAATATAGCCATAAGTAAAAACAATTATACGCATGCTATCTGCAATTTGGCTATGTTATATAATAATGGGTACTACGAAGAGGCAGTAAAAGTTATTTTTGTACCCCAGAATTTACAAAAATATATTAATGCGGAAATACTAACCAACACACAAAAAAGTCTATATTATAATATTGGGTGCTACCATATTAAAGATGGAAATCTTGTTATAGCTTGTGCTACTTAAGTACATCCAACGCACTAGGTCAAAGTGCGGATGCTCTATACAATATGGGATATGCAGAAAATCTTCAAAAGCACTTTAAGGAAGCTCATGATTATTATGATCAAGCATTACAACTAGCCATTAAACACGATAAAAACACCTTACTAATCAATAAGGCAATAAAAAATAATATTACAGAATATTTTATTGAGTTGTGCCACACTTGTGATCCCATGGATAAATTTGAAAGCTTAGCAGGTAGGGAAACCACATATAAAAAGGTATATGAAGAGCTTCCACATTCATGCTTAAAACATGCAAAGCACCTTCTTAGCGAGTCTTTTCCTGTTACTGATGTACAGAAAAGCATTACAGATGTAAATACAGCGGTATTAATGTTCAATCGACTGGCCAAGCTTTACAGCCAAGTAACAGAGGAATCAAGGCAACAATTGTTATCCTAAAAAGTACAAGTTAGCCATGATTATTGGGATTTACTAAATACTTACTCATATATTAAAACTAAACAATGTTTACTATCCTATGAAGTAGATAACCGCTTAGATGATACTAGTGCTATATTAGGTTCTAGAGTAGAATTATTAGAAGAGTCTTTTAGCGAAAAACCAAGCATAAGAAAATTACTGAAGGAATTCACAGATAACCAACCATGTGAATTAATATTAGAATACTTATTTAGTGATTACGATACTATAGTTAATATTACTTTAGAGTATCTGGGAGAAGAAGATATATGCACCCAAATGGCTGGACTGATACAAGAGAAATTATCCGTAGAGGGGGGATTCTAAATGATTAACTTATAATCATTCTTCTTAGATTTACTAATAACGCAAGATGCCCCAAAAAGTCTTTTTTGGAGCACCATAGATATAAAACAAACCTAAAAATTTCCTAGCGAGAATAAAGCTCGACTATCTTATTAAAATCGGCTTCAAACGGATAAGGAATATCAGAAATCGAAGGAGTTCTTACAAAAGTACCGGACATAGAGTCAGCATCTAAAGACAGGTAATTAGGAACTGATCTTTCTAGTTTTTGAGCAGATTCTGCACAAATTACTATTTGTTTTGAGGAATCCTTAAGTTCAATTATATCTCCTTCTTTTACTCTTAAACTTGGTATATTGACTTTTTTGCCATTTAATTTCACATGCTTATGCGATACTAACTGCCTAGCAGCAAATATTGAAGGTGCAAGATTTAATCTATAAACCACCATGTCTATTCTTTTTTCAAGCAAACCGGCAAAATTTTCTGCCGTATTACCTTTCATTTTATTAGCAAGAGTAAAGGTATTTCTAAACTGTTTTTCAGTTATTCTACCGTAATGTGCTTTAACAAGTTGTTTAGCTTGTAAGTGAGTGCCGTAATCTGAAGTTTTAGGGCGTCCACTAGGACCATGCTGACCTGGGCGATAATTTTTTGTATTAAAAGGATCTTTTGCATCTCCCCACACACTTTTACCTAGTCTTCTACTTGCCTTATACTTTGCCTTAATGATTTTAGTCACTCTATCTATACCTAATTTAGTATTTAAAATTCACTTTCCGCCGATTATATAAATACTATTTAAAAAAGTCAAACTCAAAAATAAAAGTTACCCAAAGGTTTTATTAAAATGTTCACAGCTAATTTTTATCTTTACAACAAACAAATCAATCAGCTCGAGCTAAGCATAGATTATTGACTGAAATGGAATATCACCTTAAACCCTTCTAAGGTAAATTTTCTAGCTATCCTTTTTTCTTTTCGCCTTGGTTTTTACAGCTGGTTCGGTTTTTTGATTTTTTTGTTCAATTAAAGTCATTGCTTGCTTGATATCAACATTGAAAGGGTCAACATTTTTAGGTATAGAGACAAATTTATTTTGGTATTTTAAATATGGCCCAAAACGGCCTATACCCATTAAAATTTCTTCCCCCGAATGTAAATGAGAGCCAATTAAAATAGGTAAATTAAGCAATTTTACCGCAACGTCTAAAGTTATAGTATCAGGATTTATACTTGGCGGGAGGGCTGACCTTTTTGGCTTATCTTTAGGTGAACTTGCTTCCCCAAGCTGTACGTACCATCCATATGGACCTTTCCGAAGCGTTATTATATTACCATCCTTATCGGCCCCTAGTTCCTTATTATTGGCAGGTTCAGTTACCGGAGCATTTTGATCAGAAATTTGATCCATACCCTTGGAAATCGGTTTTTTATACTGACAAGTAGGATAATTATTACAGGCCAAAAATGCGCCAAATTTACCCAATTTTAAATTAAGTATACCATCTGGGCAGGAAGGACATTTTTTGTTTTTTTCAATAATTTCTTTATTCCCATTTTTACCTGCAAATAAATGGTATTCAAGGGATTTTTCAACGTATTCTATTACTTCACTAATTTTGTGATTGCTAACTTCTCCTACATTATCATTAAATCCTTTCCAAAACTCGGAAAGTAATGACTTCCAACCAACATTTCCCTCAGCAATTTTATCAAGATCTGTTTCTAACTCAGCAGTAAAATCGTACTGTACATATTTTTCAAAAAAACCGACCAGAAATGCTGTTACTAATCTACCGAGCTCACTTGGAGTAAACCTTTTTTTATCCATAGTAACATATTGCCTGTCTTGCAATACCGAAATTATTGTTGCATAAGTGGAAGGTCTGCCAATACCTAATTCTTCTAATTTTTTTACTAAGGTAGCCTCGGAGTATCTCGGCGGCGGTTCCGTAAAATGTTGTTCCGGAATAATTTTTTTAGCAGCAATATCTTCTCCTTCCGTCAACGGAGGTAAAATTCTAGAGTTTTCCTCCTTGTTATCATCTATACCTTCCTGATAGATTTTATAGAATCCATCAAAAGCAATTGTTGAACCAGTAGCTCTTGCCATAAAACTTTTATCGTCAGAAATAAGATCAACTCCCACCATATCTGTCACTACTGCTTCCATTTGGCATGCTACAGTTCTTTTCCAAATTAAATCATAAAGTTTTAATTGATCAGCATCTAAATTTTTAGCTAATTTTTCAGGTAATAGATTTATATCTGTCGGTCTAATTGCTTCGTGAGCTTCTTGAGCATTTTTAGATTTAGATTTGTAGATAATTGGTTTAGTTGGCAAGTACTTAGCTCCGTATTTTTCTCCAATAAGTTTCCTTATGCTATCTACCGAATCAGCGGCAAGTGTTGTGCCATCTGTTCTCATGTAAGTAATTAACCCTAGCGTTTCACCTCCAACATCGATTCCTTCGTATAATTTCTGTGCCACCTGCATTGTTTTTTTAGCACTAAAACCAAGTTTTCTTGAAGCTTCTTGTTGCAAAGAAGAGGTAATAAAAGGAGCAGATGGATTTCTCTTTTGCTGTTTTTTTTCAACTGCTAAAACTTGAAATTTACGGGAACTCAATTTCTGAACTATTTCAGCTGCTTGCGCCTGATTAGTAATAGAGAATTTTTCTAGTTTATTGCCATTTACATGGGTTAACCGTGCGACAAAAAGATCTCCCTTACTCCCAAGCATATCAAGTTTAATATCCCAAAATTCTTTGGAAATAAAACGCTCAATTTCGTCTTCTCTTTCGCAGATTAACCGCAAGGCAACTGATTGGACACGACCTGCTGATCTGCACCCCGGTAATTTACGCCATAAAATCGGGGACAAGGTAAATCCAACTAGATAATCTAAAGCTCTTCGGGCTTGTTGAGCGTTAACTAAATTACCATCAACGGTTCTTGGATGAGCTATCGAATCAAGTACAGCCTTTTTGGTAATTTCATTAAAAGCAATACGCTTAAATTTATTATCATCCTTAATCACTTTTTCAGACTTTAGCACTTCCATTACGTGCCACGAGATAGATTCCCCTTCACGATCTGGATCAGTCGCTAGATAGATTTCACTAGCACTTTTTGCCGATTTTATGATTTCATTAACATATTTAGAAGATTTATCGGAAATCTCATATTTCATAGCAAAATCCTTTTCCGGTAATACCGATCCATTTTTAGAAGGTAAATCTCTGATATGACCAAAAGACGCGATGACTTTATAGTCGTTACCTAAATATTTGTTGATAGTTTTTGCCTTTGCGGGAGATTCAACAATTACTAATTTCATACAAACCTAAATTAATATATTAATGAAATTTTATTACCGGCAGATCTTGTAATCTTACCCGCAAGTTCGAGTTCCAGAAATACTATGTACAATATCGATAGTTCTAGTTGCAACTGCTGTGCTACTACTTCAAAAGTTACTTCAGAAGCTGAGAGTAATTGAATTACTGCAGCACGATTCTTATCAGTCACTTGAAGGTTACTATTATTTCCCATATAAAGGCTCATATTATTAAAATAACTTGCTTTTTCTTCCAATTCTTTTTGAAATTTCTCTTTAGACACCACATTTATTAGGATATCCTCAACAGATTCAAGCAGATATGCACCATTTTTTATTAACTGGTTGCTGCCCATGCACCTTGGGTCCAGTGGAAAGCCAGGTACGGCAAAAACATCTCTATTTTGTTCAACGGCCAAATTTGCAGTGATTAATGATCCGGATTTCATACCGGCTTCAATTACTACCGTGGCAAGAGCAAGTCCCGATATAATCCTATTACGCTGAGGAAAATGCTGACTAAGCGGCTTACATCCTATAGGCAACTCTGCTAAAAGCAAACCATTTTTTGCTATTTCTTCGTATAAAGTTTTATTTTCCAGTGGATATATGTGATCTATGCCTCCAGCTATTACGGCAATTGTATTACCTAAACTACTGGAGTGGACTGCTGAATCAATTCCCCTTGCAAGACCGGAAACCGTAACGTAACCAGCTTTTACAAGATCTTTGGATAATTTTGCTGCGAAAGCTTTACCGTTAACTGAACTGTTTCTAGCCCCCACTACCGCAATAATTTTTTCATGATTTAATAATGATATATTTCCTTTATAGGATAAAACAGGAGGAAAATCAGGAATTTGCAATAATAATTCAGAGTAATTTAGGTCTTTATAAGTGATTAAATAGCTATTATTTTTTTCTAGTTCTTTAAGTTCCTTAAAAGCAGAATCCTTAGAATAAACCTTAATTGGTTTTGCTCTTCCTCCTTTAACTGAGAAATCCTCTACATTTTCTAATGCACGAGACGCTGAACCAAAAAATTTTATCAGATTAAAAAAGGTCTTAGGACCAACATTTTCACTTCTGATAAGCCTTAATATATCTATAGTTTCATCAGAATAGGCAGGAGCTTTATTATTGACAAAAAGATTCTCTAACATGTATTAAAACCCCTGCAAGTATCCTTTTATAATCCTTCAGCGTGCGAGGTCAAGTAATCAGAAACTCCCTGTTTTGTAGCATTCATCCCTTGATCACCTTTTTTCCAACCTGCTGGACAAACTTCACCGTGAACATTATGATGGTCTAACGCATCAATCATTCTGAGGGTTTCGTCAACATTTCTACCAAGAGGCAAATCATTTACTAGATAATGCCTTACTTTAAAATCATCATCAATTAAAAATGTACCTCTAAACGATATACTTTCATCACTAAGTACGTTATAAGCTTTAGAGATTTCTTTACTCAAATCTGACACTAATGGAAATTGAACATTTCCTATCCCTCCTTTATTCACCGACATTGATTTCCAAGCATGGTGTGAAAAATGGGAATCAACACTTACAGCTACTACTTTAGTGTTTCTTGAATTAAACTCTCCTAGTCTATTATTAAAAGCAATAATTTCCGAAGGACAAACAAAAGTAAAATCGAGTGGATAGAAAAATAAAATCCCTTTATAGCCTTTTAAATAAGTTTTTAAATTAAAATTGTTGTCTATTGAATCATCGGGCATCACTGCTTTTACTGTAAAATCAGGCGCCAATTTACCTATATATACTGTCATTTTAGCTCTCCTTATAAATTTATAATTTTAACAACCAGATAATATATATAATATTTTTTTTAATCAACTTAAAGAAGAACCCCTTATATACAAATAATAATTCAAACAATATTAATTTTATTTATTAGTGCGAAGAGATTAACGAAGTATAAACAACTTACCGAAAAGTAAAAAAATAAGTTTATGCTAAAAGATTATATAAAAAAATTACGTAACTACCGGGAGAAGAAAACTGCTAATATACTCAATATTCCGGAGGCTATTTTTCCCTCAGAAGAAACTATTGGATCTGAACAATATTCTAAGAATGTTATAGTCCATAGATGTGTAAGTTTAATAGCCTCTTCCGCTAGCCACGTACCTTGGTTAGTATATAGAAAACAAGGAAGCAAAAAAATTTATGCTGATAACCATATTGTCGTTAAACTGCTAAAAAAACCTAATCCTGAAACTTCAGGAGCGGATTTCTTTACCGAAACAATTTCTAATTTATTACTCTATGGTAATAGCTATGTTTTTTTAGCTAGCTATGATGGTTCATCTGCTTCAGGAATATATAATTTACATCCTAAAGCAGTTGAAATAGTTACCGAGAGTAATAGACCTACAGCATATAGACATAAAAGCTTGGGAGGATCAAAGCTTTACCCTATCGACAGGATAAGCAGAGTAAGCCGTATTCTACATTTTAAAAATTATCATCCTTCTAATCATCTATACGGTTTATCATCGCTAGCAGCGGCAGCGAAATCCATAAACTTATACTCAAAAACCTTGGATTGGAACAAAGCTCTTCTTAAAAATGCCGTAAAACCTAGTGGCGCATTAGTTTTTCAAGATGGTAATGGTTATTTAACGGATGAGCAATTCGAAAGGCTACAGCAACAATTTTATGATAATTTTAGTGGCTCGTCTAATTCAGGAAAACCACTGGTTCTTGAAGGAGGCTTAAAATGGCAAGAAACTAATAATGCAGAAAAGTTTGAGAAGTTTCTGAAATTAAAAGATTCAAGTGCAAGAGACATAGCAATAGCTTTTAATATTCCACCGCAACTTCTTGGCATTAACGGTGATAATACTTATAGCAATATGCAGGAAGCAAGACTCGCTCTATGGGAGGAAAATATCATTCCATTACTGGATAAACTATCTGATGGGCTAAGTAATTGGTTTTCCTACTGGCTCAAAGAGGATTTAATAATTGATTTTGATCGTGATTCAATATCAGCTCTCACAGAACGTAGAGAAAATCTTTGGTCTAAAATAACTGCCGCTTCTTTTATGACTTTAAACGAAAAACGAGAATTTGTAGGGTTAGAGGCTATAAAGGGGGGAGACAAAATTTTTGGTAATAATTAAGAAAAACAAGTAAGCAAAGGTAAAAATGAAAATTACAGTTAATAAATTATACAGGTTTATAGCAAAACTTGTTTCATTATTTAGAGGATGAACTCGATGAGATAGAATCACATAAATCGAAAAACGCCTTAAATATTAAAAAAAATATTACCGATACGCTAAATAAATTAGTTGTTCTCATCATTCAACTAAACAAGCTAAGTAAGGAAGAAATGGATGAAGCTTATACAATTAATAAAGAGGATCAAGCCATTATAAAGCGGTTCGTTGAAAAGTATAATCTCCAGAATAAAACATAAGGGATCAAGAACAGTGGAAGATACCGAAGAATTTCTTGAAACAATTTTGCGTCAGGATTTTCCAAGCTTTATCGGTAAAGTTTTTAGTACGATAAATCCAGGAGCTAAATATCACACTAATTGGCATATAGATTTAATAGCAGAATATTTAGAAGGAGTGCGTCTTGGGCAAATTAAACGCCTTATAATTAATATGCCTCCAAGAGCCTTAAAATCAGTATGCGTAAGCGTTGCCTGGCCTGCTTGGCTTTTATCTCTCAATCCTGGGACAAGGATAATGGTTGCTAGTTATTCTTCGATTTTAAGTATTAAGCATTCAATGTATACAAGATTAGTGGTATCTTCCAGCTGGTATAAAAAACTTTTTCCTAAAACTAAATTATCAAAAAGCCATAATCAGAAGAGTAAATTTCTGACTACTAAAAATGGCTTTCGTTTTGCTACAAGTGTGGGCGGCTCAGCTACTGGTGAAGGAGGAGATTTTTTGATCATCGACGATCCGCACAACCCTACCCAAATCAATTCCCTCAAAATGCGCAATAGAGTTATAGAATGGTTCGAACAGACTTTTATTACTAGGCTTAATGACAAAAAAAATGGCGCAATTGTCCTTGTCATGCAAAGATTACATCAAGAAGATTTATCTGCTCATTTACAATCTTCAAACGGTTGGGAAATTCTAAAAATTCCTGCTTTAGCTCCCAAAGACATTGAATATAACTTCGGCAAATTCCATAAAATTTACAAAGAGGGAGAGATTTTAGACAATATCCGTGACACACAAGATTTTTTGCAAAATCTTGAACGCGAAATCGGCAGCAGAAATTATGCTGCTCAGTTTTTACAAGAACCTTTACCTGCTAATTATCATTTACTTTCCCCGCACAATATCCACTATTTTGAAAAACTACCTGGTAAGTTCGATTTTTTTGTTCATAGCTGGGATACCGCAATCAAAACATCAGAAACATCTGACTATACAGTTGGAACAATGTGGGGAATCTTGCAAAACAAATATTACCTAGTCCAAATGATTCGGAAAAAACTAATTTATTCAGATTTAAAAACAGATTCATAAATATAAGCCAAGATTCATTTTAATTGAAGACAAGGCAAGCGGACAATCCTTGATTCAAGATTTAAAAATTTCTGGTTTTAATAATATTAAGTCTATAAAACCTTCTCTTAATAAAATTACAAGGTTTGCCTCAGTTACTCACCTTTTTGAAAGCGGGACAGTATTATTACCTGCCCAAGCAGCTTTTAGCAGAATAATCACTTCCGAGATTACTAATTTCCCCAATGGTAAGCATGACGATATAGTAGACTCTATAAGCCAGTTTCTAAATTTTGTTAAGCAACAAAATGGTAATAATTTCGTACAGATAAGAAGTTTATAAAGAAAAAATGGTATCAAAAAATTGTATAGCAAAAGAAGTTTGACAAAATTCCAAATTTTTCTTGACCTATTAGCTATTATATGTCAATTAATTGACTGCATTACGTAAGTGCCGCTATAGCTCAGTGGTGGAGCGCATCATTGGTAATGATGAGGTCGAGAGTCCGATTCTCTCTAGCGGCACCACTAAAACCGTTAAGCAATTATTCTAAAAAATGGCTTTAGTAGAAGCCTAAATCTCCTCTGAAATCCACTCACTTAAATTATCATCATACTTTAATATTCTTGGTTTGGTATCAATACTATCGAAGGTAATGTCTTGCATTAACTGTTCCTGACTTGATATAAAACCACTTTCTTGATCAAAGAACGTAAAATATGGTTGGTAATTTTTATACGTAATATTGATAAACTTTTGTTTTATTGCCTCATTGGCAGCTTTAATTAAATCATCTAACGTTTTAACCTTCTGATTGTTTATAGATTCTATTACCAACCTATAAACACTTTTATAATTATGGACGAACATTTCAGGAATACTGCTAAAACTCCCTCCGGTTTGAACATTGGCAATTGCCACACTACCGATGGGCACCCCTGACTTTGCCGCAGCATAATCGTCAGCTTCAAAAAATATTGCCCCAGCAAAATCAAACATCCTGCGAATTTTATTTTTTTCTAGATCATATAATTTAACTTCTTTATCCAATTTCTGTCCGTTTCGAAAAATTGTCAGAGTAATATTCTCATTGGCATTATTCATTGTTTGGTCAAGTATAGTAAGGTCACCACCTAGTTCTTTATTATTTACTGCCAAAATAATATCTCCTGGCATTATCACATTTTGAGCAGTTGAGCCGGCAATAATGGTACGGACTGTAATGACTCTATTGCGGACGTCAGGAAATTTTTTAATATAGGCTTTCATTTCAGAGACTGGAAAGTTACGATGCTTTACTGCTTTATCAAGCGAATACAAAACCGAAAGAACGCCTATATGCTTTCTTTGTACTGATTTATTGCTTTCCAAAGCATTTAGTACCTCCGTTACATATGACTTCTTCAACGCAAGAGCGTGGGTTTTTCCACCACCGTATAAAATTCCAATTGCTTTACTTTCAGAATTTATAACAGGCGAACCACTTGCTCCGCCGGTGGTATTCATATTTATCACATAAGACCCTTGAGGCATTTGACCATTAATATCAAAAAGATCCGATAAATAACCACTATGAAATGAAAATCCTTGATCTTCCGTGTTCCCTACAATAAAAACTTCATCCCCTAAGTGCGGTTCTTTATTACTAAATTCTATTTTTTCGACTTGTTCAGGTAATTCCTGAGGATTTATTTTCAAAATTGCAAAATCAGCATATTGATCATAATAAGCAACCTTCGCTTCTGCTTGCTGACCATTATGGAAAGTAATAAAATATGTACCTACCGCAGCTCTTCCGACCACATGATTATTTGTTATGACAAAGCCCTTTTCAAGATCAGCAATAAAGCCGGTCCCAGACCAACTGCCAGTATTTTGATAGGCAGAAACGGATACCCGGCTATTAATAGTTACTATTGCTTTTTTTATTTTCTCTATATCTTTAACTTTTACCGTTCCAGAAGCCTCGGTTACAACACTGGTTGAGACTAAAAAAATTAGGAAAATTTTTATTATTTTTAACATTTTTTACCTTATCAATCTTGTAAAAATTTTATCCTGCACTATATCAACAGATATATTTGACTAAACCAAAAAAGCAGATAAGAGCTTTCAAGTCAAACAATTTATATTCAATGGGGAATAACTATGGGAAAAATTATTGGTATCGATCTTGGTACAACAAACTCTTGCGTAGCGGTTATGGAGGGTAAAGAGCCTAAGGTAATAGAAAATGCCGAAGGTTCAAGAACTACTCCTTCCATGGTAGCATTTGCAAACGGAGAAATATTGGTAGGGGACCCGGCCAAAAGACAAGCTGTTACAAATGCAGCTAATACTTTATTTGCTATCAAACGACTAATTGGCCGTAACATGGATGATCCAACGGTAAAAAAAGATCAGGAACTTGTACCGTATAAAATTGTTAAATCTGATAATAATGACGCTTGGGTAGAAGTAGACGGCAAAAAATATTCACCAAGCCAAATTAGTGCTTATGTTCTACAAAAAATGAAAGAAACGGCGGAAAATTACCTTGGTGAACCCGTTACCCAAGCCGTAATTACAGTTCCAGCCTATTTCAATGACGCTCAAAGGCAAGCAACAAAAGATGCCGGTAAAATCGCCGGGCTAGAAGTGCTACGAATCATAAATGAACCAACAGCTGCAGCTCTTGCCTATGGATTTGATAAAACAGAAAATAAAACCATAGTTGTTTACGATTTAGGTGGTGGTACTTTTGACGTTTCTATCCTTGAAATTGGTGATGGCGTTTTCGAAGTTAAAGCAACTAATGGTGATACTTTCCTAGGCGGTGAAGATTTCGATATGCGAATTCTTAATTTCTTGGTTGACGAATTCAAAAAAGACCATGGTATTGACTTAAAAAAAGACCCTCTTGCTCTCCAAAGGCTTAAAGAAGCTGCTGAAAAAGCAAAAAAAGAACTTTCTTCAACTCAACAAACCGATATCAATCTGCCTTATATTACAGCAGATAGCAGCGGTCCAAAACATATGAACCTTAAGCTTACAAGGGCAAAACTTGAAGCATTGGTTGAGGACTTGATCAATTCTACCATGGAGCCTTGTAAAAAAGCCTTAAAGGATGCGGGGCTTAAAGCCAGCGATATTCAGGAAGTCGTGCTTGTTGGTGGCATGACAAGAATGCCAAAAGTAATTGAAAAAGTAAAAGAATTCTTTGGCCGTGAACCTCATAGAGGCGTAAATCCTGATGAAGTAGTAGCACTCGGCGCAGCAATTCAAGGAGGAGTGCTGCAGGGTGACGTTAAAGATGTCTTGTTACTCGATGTTACTCCTTTATCACTTGGAATCGAAACTCTTGGTGGAGTATTTACAAGGTTGATAGATAGAAATACTACTATTCCTACGAAGAAAAGCCAGGTTTTCTCAACTGCAGACGATAATCAACATGCAGTTACAATAAGGGTATTTCAGGGAGAGAGAGAACTTGCTGTACATAATAAATTGCTTGGACAATTTAATCTAGAAGGAATTCCACCTGCACCAAGAGGTATGCCTCAAATTGAAGTGACCTTCGACATTGACGTTAACGGTATAGTGCATGTTTCCGCTAAAGATAAAGCTAGTGGTAAAGAACAAAAAGTTACTATCCAGGCTTCCGGTGGTCTTAAAGAAGAAGAAATTGAAGCAATGGTTAAAGACGCAGAGAAAAATGCTGCCGAAGACAAAAAACGTAAAGAAGCGATAGAAGTAAGAAATAGAGCTGATACGCTTATTTATTCGTCTGAGAAATCGTTAAAAGAACATGGGGATAAAGTCTCAAGCGATGATAAAAAGTCTATTGAAGAAGCAATAGCTGAATTAAAATCAGCACTTGAGGAAGATAATCTCGAAAAAATTAACGAAAAAACAGAAGTTTTAGCTGCTGCGAGTATGAAAATAGGCGAAGCAATGTATAAAACAGAAGGAAGTGGCGGAATGGGTGAACCAAGTGCTGCTCATACTGAACATAAAGATTCTGGTGACGATAAAGTAGTAGATGGTCAATTTAAAGATGTGACCGATAATAAGTAAAGTATAATTACTAGACTACTTAGATAAATAACCTATAATCGGCTGGTATCAAATTAAAATGTTTTTATTGTACCAGCTGGTTATTGCTATAGAAAATTTAGTTTAAGCTTCTTCCCACACAGTTATTTGTAAACGTATTATGTCGAAAAAAGATTACTATGAAGTTCTAGAAGTACCACGATCAGCCAACGCTTCTGAAATAAAAAAAGCATATTTAAAACTAGCCAAAAAATATCACCCGGATCAAAATGCCAACAATCCTGATGCTGAAAAGAAATTTAAGGAAATTAGCGAAGCATACGATACTCTGAAAGACGAACAAAAACGAGCAGCTTATGATAGATTCGGTCATGCGGCCTTTGCTCAAGGTAACAGTGCCTCCAGTGGATTTGGAGGCGGTAGGCCTGGAGGTTTTAATGCCCAGGATATCAACGATATTTTTGGTGACTTTTTCGGTGACTTTATGGGTGGAAGCACTAGAAGATCCAGAACATCTACCAACATTCGAGGTTCAGATTTAAAGTATGAACTTACCATTAGCCTTGAAGAAGCTTTTAGAGGCACTGATAAAAATATTAATTTTACAACGGAAGTAAAATGCAGCCCATGTAGTGGCAAGGGATCACAAGATGCCAGTGCCACTACTAATTGTAGTCAGTGTGGAGGAGCTGGGGTAGTTAGAATGCAACAAGGTTTCTTTGCAATAGAACAAACTTGTAATAAATGTGGCGGTGCCGGCCAAGTCATTAAAAACCCTTGTACTACTTGTCACGGTAACGGCAGAATTACCAAACAGAAAAGCTTAATTATTAACATCCCTTCCGGTATAGAAGATAATACAAGGATCCGTATCGCCTCAGAAGGGGAAGCAGGAATTAGAGGCGGCGCAAATGGAGATTTATATGTTTTTGTTTCCATAAAACCTCACGATATATATAAAGTCGAAAATTCCAATCTTCATTTTAAGTTACCAATCAGTTTTACAAAAGCAGTTCTTGGAGGAGAAATTGAAGTACCAACGATTGACGGCTTAAAAGTAAAATTAACCATTCCGGCAGGGTCGGAAACCGGTGATCAATTACGTATTAAAGGTTATGGTATGTCAAAAGTTCGCTCTAGTGCAAGGGGCGATCTTTATGCACATGTGTATGTTCAAATTCCTAAACATTTGACAACAAAGCAAAAAGATCTGCTAGAAGAGCTAGATAAAGAATTAGGTCAAGTAAATCAAAACTATTCAGAAAGCGGTTTTTTCTCTAAAATGAAAAATTTATGGTCATAAAAATGAAATAGGCAGGTTATGGTAAAAAAGCTATTAATTAATTTCCTAGTTATTTTATATATTATTCTAAGTATAAATATTACAGCTTTCTCGTCTGCTACTGAAGCACAAAATGATAGTAAATCAGATAAAGGTTCTATTTTTCTTCGGGAATTATTACTTGCTCACAGAATGCTTGCAAATAGCAAACAGTCTGATCCTGATAATTCAAAAATAGCAAAATCAATAGTTTTAATAGGCCAAAAGAAATATGAAATAGTATCTTTTGAATTTAATAATACCTTAGGTACTCCGGGAGAAGAAACTTTTGAAGAATATGCTAAAATAAATAATTTATTTTATATGAGAAGCACCATAACTAAGTCTCAGGAAGAAGAAAATTCTAACTTAGAAATTTTTGATTCTAAGGAAGCAAATTTAGAAGATGGGATATCTTTTTATATATCGTTACGTTCCCTAGAACAAGAATAGCTCTTTCTGCTTAAAATCCATAAATTAAGCTGATTTTAATAAAGTTTGTGCTTGATCGGTTAAACTATTTAATGTGTTCTCCAAAAGAATTTTATCTTTTTGTTCATTTCCACTAAGGATTAAAGGCTGCCCTACAACTACTAATATTTTACTAAAAAATTTTGGTAACATCATTCTGTCCCAACTTTTGAGCTCAAAATATTTTGAAGCGTGACAGGAAACAGGAATTACTTTTTTGTCATATTTACTAGCAATTTTTGTAATTACGCTACTATTTTTATATATAGGTCCCCTTGGTCCGTCAGGAGTTACCACTATCTTACCACCATTGGAAATTTGCTTTATAATCTCCTTAACGGCAGCAGCAGAATTCTTATTTGTTGAACCTTCAATTATTTGGTGCCCCATCATTAAAACAAGCTTACCGATAATTTTGCCGTCAGAATGCGGACTTGTTAGACCGAAAGCGTTTTTATAACTACCAAAAATATACATGCTATAAGCTAGCCTGTTATGCCATATTGCAAAAAATAGCCCTTTTTCCTCGTCAAGCTTTATTTTATCAAGGTTTTCTGGCATAATAAAACGCCAGCTACTAGTAAAATAAGCAATTTTAAGATATAGAAAAATCGCAGCTGCTACTATATTAAATAGTATCTTACTATTTTTTAAATAATGCTTTATTATTTTCTTCATTAAGCCAATTGGTTTATACACCTCTCAATTCTACGGCATGCTTCAGCAAGTAATTCCTCACTAGCTGCATAAGAAATACGGAAATATCCTTCCAGACCAAATGCAATGCCAGGTACTACTGCTACGTTTGCATGCTCTAACAAATAAGTGGCTAAATCATTATCGTTTTTGAGTAGCTGTCCGGAAGGTGTCTTCTTACCAAATAATTTCGTACATCTAATGAACAAGTAAAAAGCACCTTCAGGCTTATAGCACTCAAGATTTTTAATTTTAGCTAACAAGCTAAAAACCAAATCCCGTTTTTTTTCAAAGCCAAGAGCATTTTTCGGGATGTAGTTTTGAGTACCTATAAGAGCTTCAATAGCTGCCATCTGGCTTATTGATGAGGGATTAGAAGTACTTTGCGACTGGATTAACGCCATCGCTTTTATTACATCCTTATTCCCGGCTCCATAACCTATTCTCCAACCGGTCATTGAATAAGCTTTTGAAAGGCCGTTAACTATAAATATTCTCTCTTTTAAATCCGGCGCAACTGCTGCTAGGTTATAAAATTTAAATCCATTAAAAGTAATATGTTCGTATATATCATCCGACATTATCTGGACATGAGGGTATTTTCGTAAAATATCGGCAAGTAGTAGCAAATCCTGTTTTGAATAAGCTGCTCCCGATGGGTTGCTTGGAGAATTTAAAATAAACCACTTAGTTTTATCTGTAATGGCTACATCTAGGGATTCTGGTGTTATTCTAAATCCTGTTTCCAGATGAGCTTCAATTATTACCGGTTTGCCTTCGGCAAGTAGTACAATATCAGGATAAGATACCCAGTAAGGTGCCGGTATTATTACTTCATCTCCTTGGTTAAGGGTTGCCATAAACAAATTATAGATAACTTGTTTTCCACCTGTTCCAATAATTATTTGCTCCGGTAAATATTCAAGACCATTTTCTCGTTTAAATTTTTCACATACCGCTTTCTTTAACTCCGGCATGCCATCAACATTAGTATATTTTGTTGCACCGGCTTTTATAGCAGCAATAGCAGCAAGTTTGATATTTTCTGGGGTATCAAAATCCGGTTCGCCAGCACCGAGAGAAATTATATCTACTCCGCTTCGTTTTAATTCTGCAGCTTTTGCAGATACGGCTAGTGTCGGAGAAGGCTTAATTAAGCTTAATCTTGTAGCTATTAATGACATAATTTTGTAACTAATTTTTTGTTAATTTGATAAGTAACACTCAATATGCTTTATTAGTTTGAACTAGGCAGGATTATATGAGAACATAAGTTGAAAATCAAATCAAAGATCAATAAACCAAACTACTTAAATATTTATGATGGCTCAGGGTATTTTTTCTAAATTAGTAGATTATATAAAATCAGGTTTGGCATTCGTACTTAGAATTCCTAATTTACTAAAAACTCAATTTCTTGGAATTAAAGAAAACATAGTAAGGTTAAGATATAATCTAAAAAATTTCACAGAAACAAATATAAACCTTGGAATATATCATCTTAATAATCAAAATTACAATGATGCTATATTTAGGTTTAGATTAATTGATAAATTTTTGCGTCCGAATGATCCTTTCGTAAATTATTGGACTGGATGGGCTTACTTTTTGAAAAAAAAATATAAAAAAGCAATTTTTTATTTAGAAAAAGGCCAAAGTGAAGACAAAATCGGTTTACTAAAATTTATCAAAGAAATTGATCATATTTCCAAAGTTCCAAGCGAAATATACTCCGTGTATCGGGGTATAATTACTAAAGATATTATCGATAAGTTTTTTAATAAAAACCTTAATCTACCGAGAGAGCTAATTGTAAAACTAATTGGGGCCATTGATAGCTTACCGGAAAACTATTCTATACTAGAAATTGGAAGTAACATAGGTTTTGTTGGTGAAGAAATCGAAAAAAGGATGCAAGAGGGATTCTCTATTACCGGCATTGAAAGTTCTGCCCAGATGATTAAACTCCAAAAGCAATCTAAGCGGGATAAAGTATATGATAAAATAATTAACTCATCTATTGAAAGCTATCTAACCTCCTATCCGGACAAAAAATATGATATTATCCTAAGTCTTGACGGTTTCGCTAATATTTCAGAATTAAGCGATCTGTTTAATACCCTCTATAATTCTTTATCTTCTGGAGGATACTTCGCTTTTGCTTGTAGGGTAAGTGATAATAAAGGTTTTTCTGATCAATATTTGGAATTTGTCTATAAAGAAGATTATATACATAAATTACTAAATAAATGTGGTTTCAGTATTATCGAGGAACCAAATTCCGAACCACTAATTAAAAATAGCTATGTTATATTCGTTTGCAAAAAACTAAGCCAAGTAAAAAAATAAGGTGATTATTGCAAAACTATTGTTATAATCCGCATAAAATTAGAATTAAAAGCTATATGAGTTTCATCAAATTGAGTATCGCTCCAATTACAGTTAAACGTTTTATAAAATATTTTCTGCAAACAGTATTTATCCTAAACTGTGTATTAGGAGAAGTTTTGGCCAAGGATAGTGAGGGTAGCGAATATAAATATGATTACAATCAATTTAACGGTAAGTGCAGTGTTTATGACCCTTATGAAAAATTAAATCGCAAAATTTTTGCTTTTAATAGCGTGGTTGATACCTTTTTATTAAGACCTGTTGCTAAAATATATGGTAGATTTACAAATGACTACACAAAAAATCGTATCGGCAGTTTCATTGATAATATATCAGAACCCGTCTCTACAGTAAACTATACTCTGCAAGGTAACCCTGAAGGTATACTTAAGAGTTTTTGGCGCTTCGCAATAAATTCAACTTTTGGTATAGCCGGAATATTTGATATAGCAAGCAAATTTGATCTAAAACCTCCACAACAGACTTTAGGTAGCACTTTAGCATATTACGGGACAGGACCAGGGCCATATATAGTAATCCCTTTTTATGGCGGAATTAATGCTAGGGATATAGCAGATCCTTTAATTTCAGATATTTTGTTAAATCCTCTTACTTATTCATTAGATAAGAATTTTATGCTTACCGTAACCGGCGTGTCAATTGTAGATATGCGTTACAAACTGATGCCTCTTACAGACTATATTTCAAAAAATTCTTCAGATCCGTATATCGCAGTTAGAGAAGCTATTTTTAATCAAAGAGAAGCAAAAATAGTATACCCCACCGGTTATAAATGCCAATCCTTTAAATAAAGATGTACATTAAAAGCTTAATAAGTTAATATGTTTTACATAAATTTAGGTATAGTTATGAAAGTCATTAATAGAATCTTGTTGTATATATGTATTTTAGCCTACAATCCTATGGCATATGCTGATGAAGAAACAGAGAAGCTAAAAGTTTATGTTAATAACTTAATTACCGATGGATATAATATTGTAAATGATGCCAACCTATCAGCCGCTGATAAAGTAAATCGTTCAAGTACGCTAATACGTGCTAACTTACACCTTGACTGGATGGCTAAATATACTTTAGGACGACATAAAAAAAGCCTTTCAGCTGAAAAAATAAAGGAATTTACAGAAGTTTATTCGAAATTTATTGTTCAAGCCTATGCTGATCTTTCAAAGAATTACAGCAACGTAAAAGCCGTTGTTAAAAAAGTAAACAAAGTTGATGATAATGTATTTTTAGTCAGTATGGAGATTTTTAAAAAAGACTCTGATTCACCGGTAGCAGTTGACTACTTAGTTCATAAACTTGCAAACGCTAAACAAAATCCTTATAAAGTAGGAGATATAATCACCGAAGGTGTTAGCATATTAAACTCTCAACAAACTGAGTTTGATAATGTTATTTCTAACAATGGAATTGATGCTTTAATTAGTAACTTAAAAGAAAAATTATCAAAAAACAATTGATAAGAACTATTATATAATTATTATGACCAAACAAATTAAAGATAATGAATTTGAATCTGAAGTACTAAATTCAAAATTACCAGTAATAATTGATTTCTGGGCAGAATGGTGCGGCCCGTGCCGTATGCTAGCTCCTATCCTTGACCAATTATCGGAGGAGATGGAAGGCAAAGTAAAAATAGTTAAAATGAATATCGATGAGAATCCGGAAACACCATCTAAATTTGGAGTCAGAGGGATTCCAACTATGTTGCTATTTAAAGAAGGTAAGCAAATTGCTACTAAGGTAGGTGTGCAACCTAAAAATGTTCTTCAGGAATGGATAAATTCTAGCCTATAGCTTAGTTTATTGCGCACTTTAGTGTATGGTATCGTAAAAAAGTTTTGTTACACCTTTGCTTTAAAAGCTTATTAGATAACCTATCTACCCATACATTAAAGTATTAAGAATTCTAGCCAAATGGTCAAAAGAGATTATGTGCGAAATAATATATTTAGTTTTTTGGCTTTTTCTAGTAGCAATTTTGCTAAAGTGATCATCAGGCTCGTCCATAGATTGTAAAAATTACCCTTCTGTATTATGCTTTAGGTCATATTACCTCAAGTATCTAGATATTAAGCATACAAAAAATGTTATAAGTTAAATAAAGAATGACAGGTTAGTAATTCACGTTCCAAGAGTTATACTATATTCTTAATATGAAATTGAACTTTGCAGTAAATTTTAGCGATTTAAACTCTTTAAAAGGTTTAAAAAAAATCGATAAAATTTTTCTCTCTTATTTAAAACAAAAAAACTTAATTTTGCATGCAAAATTAACAGATCATAGGGTATCCACTCCTTGGACTAACCATTCTGCTGAATATTCTAAATTTTTGTTAGAGTTATCCCCTTATTTAGATGATTTTGTAGCGGAATTATTTTCAATAGAAGTAGAAAACCTTGCGCTAAAACAGAGTCAGCAAAATTTTAATATTATTTATGAATGTAAGAGAAAATTTGTTCAACGAGTATTTAAAAATTATTATAACCATACTAACAAAGAAATAAATTTTCTAGAAATATCACAGAAATTAAAAGGATTAATTGGTAGAATCACCCAGGAAATCTTTGCAGAAAACGTAATAAAGTGGCTAAGTGCACCTGAACAATTTGAATCAGAATTAAACGTCGCTGCAGACTACGCCATTTATATGGTATTAAATAATAGTTCCCTCCCTTTATTTACTATACCAAGACCTGCAAATCCGGATAACTTAATTCGCGAAAATAGAATTAAGATGCTGGCCAAAGATATTTCTCTTGGTTTTGACTATAGAGATAATGAGGTTAATTTAGAGAATACCCTTTCTAACGCAAAATATTGTATATATTGTCACCATCAACAAAAAGATTCCTGCCGTTTTGGTACTCACAATACGAAACACGAACACCAGCAAGTAAATGGCTGTCCGTTAGATCAGAAAATTTCTGAGATGAATGAATTAATGTCAGCGGGATTTAATATTGGAGCCCTAAGCGTTATTTTAATTGATAATCCACTTGTAGCTGCAACCGGTCATAGAATTTGTAATGATTGCATGAAATCCTGTATCTTTAAAAAACAAGATCCTGTTAATATTCCACTCATCGAATCAAAAATTTTAGATAATGTTTTAAATCTTCCTTATGGGGTAGAAATATATATTTTACTAACCAGATGGAATCCTTTAAATATTGAATCTCCTTTGCCTAAAAAACCTACTAATTATAATATTTTAGTTACAGGTTTAGGACCTGCAGGCTTTGCCCTTTGTCATTATCTATTGAATGAAGGGCATAATGTTATTGCAATTGACGGCTTAAAAATTACAGATTTAAATGTTGATTTAACAAAACCAATAAAAGATTACAAACAAATAAAAATACCCCTATCTCAAAGAATTCCCCAGGGTTTTGGAGGAGTCGCAGAATATGGTATTACCAATCGATGGGATAAAAATAATCTCACTCTAATCAGATTAATTTTAGAAAGAAGGAGAGATAATTTTAAACTACTTGGCGGTGTAAGACTTGGTAGTAACATTACCCCAGATCAAGCTTTTGATGTGGGTTTTGATCATATAGCATTATGCCTGGGAGCAGGAAAACCGAAATATATAAATTCAGCTTCATACTTTATTAAAGGAGTTAAAAGTGCCGCTGATTTTTTAATGAATTTGCAACATGGGGGTAGCTATTTAGCGCAAAGCAATAGCAATTTGCTCCTAAGAATGCCAGTAGTAATAATAGGTTGCGGTCTGACAGCTATCGATAGTGCTGTTGAAGCAATTCATTACTACCAAGTACAAGTTGAAAAATTCTTAAAATTATATCAGGATAACCCGCTAAATCTGAATAATCTATCTGATGAGGAAAAAATAATTGCAGAAGAATTTGCTAGAGACGCAAGTTTATTGCAAAAAGCTAAATCTCCGGAAGAGAAGCTTGCTATTATTCAGCAACTTGGAGGGGTAACAATTTGTTATAGAAAGGACATCAAGGAATCCCCAGCCTATAAAAGGAATCACGAAGAGATAGAACATGCAAAAGCTATCGGTATAAAATTTATGCTAAACTTAGCTCCGATGGAAATTAAGGCAGATGAATATGATTACGTAAATCAGGTAGAATTTTTGGACCAGAAAAATAATATTGTTACTTTAAATGCAAAAACGGTATTAGTAGCAATTGGCACCGAAGATAATGAATTTCGGGATATAATCGGATTTAGCAATAATAACCATAGATTCAGTCATTTTGGAGACTGTAATCAGAAATACTCCGGAAGCGTTGTTAAAGCACTCGCTAGTGCCAAAAATGGCTATAAAGAAATAACAAAACAACTAAATAAATCCTACCCGAATACCAATTCTTCCTTTCAACGGTTCAGCCAAATTTTAGATAAGCAATTAAAATCACAAATTTATTCTATAAAGGAAATTACCCCAAACATGTTAGATATAGCAGTAAAATCCCCTATGGCTGCTAGAAATTATCAACCGGGGCAAATCTACAGGTTACAAAATTTTACAGAAACCTCAGATAAACTTATTAAGCCGCTTGCCTTAAGCCCTTACAAAGTAGATAAAACCCAAGGCTTAATCTACTTTATCATCTTAAAAGCGGGAAAATCAACAGAATTATGCTGTAATTTTAAGGCAGGAGAAGAGATCGTACTTATGGGACCAACCGGTACAAGCTCATATATTCCAAAGTCGCAAAATGTTATTTTAATAGGCGAAGGGATTAGAAACTTGGCGCTTTTACCAATTGCTCAAGAACTCAAGGATCAGGGGTCAAAAGTAATATTTTTTTCTGTTTATAACAACGTAAACGACATTTTGTATATCGATAAAATAAAGGAGGTAGCAGAGGAAAACCATATATTTATATTACCTAGCAATAGCACCGATAATATAAATATTAATAGTTTTATCAATAAGATCAACAAGCTAAAAACGTCAAAAAATGCTTATATAATATCTTATGTTACCAACAGAATGCTTGAAGAAATAAAAGTATATGAGCAACAGTTATTTAAAGATAGTGAGTTTGTTTGTGGTATATTAGCCCCAATGCAATGTATGATGAAAGGTATATGCGGCCAATGTATACAAAAAGTTGATAATGATAAAGGATATATTTTTTCCTGCGCTGAGCAAGAATATGATATTAAAAAATTTAATCCGAGAGTTATTGCGAAAAGGCTTGAGCAGAACTCCTTATTAGAAAAATTAGCAACTATTACTAAACAAAACTACTAACAAGTTATCTTTTATTTGTATAAATAGCCTCATTAGCATACCGATCCTTAATAAATTCGTGATAAATCTAAAACCCAAACTCTTATTGATTCTTTTTAAATTGTATTACTTGATTAAAATTGGCCTTTAGTGTATTTTTCTGCAGAAGGTCTAAAATAAATACCTTTCGGAGAGGTGGCCGAGTGGTTTAAGGCGCTCGCCTGGAAAGCGTGTTCACAGCAATGTGTCGAGGGTTCGAATCCCTTCCTCTCCGCCATGTACATAATTATTGCGTTGTTCAAATTCTAAAAAATCAGAGAGCTAAGGTCAGTGAGTTCCAGACAAAGGTTAAGTCAGAATTTATAGCCCGATTCGTAAATAAAATAAGCAGGTAGAGACTTTAACACCGTTACCTACCTTATAATTCCTAGATTTTACAAACAACATATAGACAGACAGGCTATTATCAAAAATTTTAGAAGCAGTCTACAAAATATGAATTATTTAAATGAAAGTATTAAATATTAAAAAGCTTATTTAATAATTATTTCTCATATTAATTTATAAAACAGGATATTAATGAGTAGTAGTCTTTGAAAAAAGGTTGATTACAGACACTCCTATAATAATCAAACTTAAGCCTATTATTGCAGGCAGATCGGGTATTTGTTTATATATTAAGGCTCCCAGGAGAGAAATTAACACGATACCGCCCCCCCGACCATATAGCATAAGCAATACCCACATGCATAGTTTTTAAAGTTAAACTCAAAAAATAAAATGCCCCTACATACATTAGAACTACCATAATAGAAGGCCATAGCTTAGTAAATTGCTCAGATTGCTTAAGTGCGGTAGTACCTACAACTTCAAAAATAATTGCCACAAAAAGATAAAAAAATTTCAGCATTGTAATTTAAATCTTAATTTAATATTCATTAAATTAACTTATCAAGTTTAATAATACTATAATATTTTATTCTATAGATTAAAAATAAAATTTAGTATATTTAATTTTAGTTATTATAATTTTATACTAACTAGTCTTGTAGATAATTAATAAAATATTGCTGGCTAGAAATTGGTTTGTTTTAAAAAATATCTAAACACAATAATATTGGATTTTAGACTGCAAACCTTAAACTATATAATAAAAATTAATATATTTTTATTTTTCTTAAAGATTTTTATGTCCAGTTTAGATTTAAAGGCCTATACCATAACTCTTAAAAACGATGAAAAAAAAAATAACTTTGTGGTAATATCCCTGTAATTGATTTTACAATATTTATGCCCTATAGTCCGAAGTTATGATTAAATATAGGAAAACTATGAAGAATTTTATATTTACCTTTGTAGGTATTCTGCTTACTTTAAGTACTGCGCAGGCAGAAACTTATTTTGGTCCCACAAATATTTCTAATTTAAATACTAATAATATTGTAATTAATGGTCCTGCTAACTTAAAGAAAATTAATACTTCACACTTAACTATAACTGGACCGTTAGAATTTGCTGACCTAGAAGTTAAAGAACAAATGACAATATATGGCCCCCTAATCAATGGCCAAAATTTAAAATGTAAAAAGTTTAATATTATTGGCCCAATGAAGTCAAAAAATATTAATTGTGATAAGTTTTCAGCCATAGGAACCATAGAGCTGCAAAGACTTACCGTAAAGCAGGATATGGATATAATTGGTTCATTATATATAACTGATTTTAATATTGGTAGAAATATAAAAATAATAGGGCTCTTAGAGGCAACCAACGGCACTATAAAGGATTTAGAAGTAACAAGCAGTGATATTACACTTCAAGACGTTAATATTAATAATATAATTATCAACGTTAATAAAGGTAAGCAGCAGACTTTATATTTAAAAGGAAAAAGCTTAGTAAAAGGAAATATTAATTTTATCTCTGGAAAAGGTTTGATCGTAAAAGGATCAGATGTCCAAATTAAGGGAGAGATAACGGGTGCTATTATAAAAAGTGAATAGAATAATAAATGCTACCTAAAACTGCTACATCTAAGGTAAATTGTAAGGGTAAATAGATACATTTTCTAATATACTACATGCCGGCTTTAGGGGTAATAATATGTATATACTAAATTTGGTACAGGCTTATTCTTAGTAGCTCTCCGGCATTCCGACGCAGCACCAAAATTTAAAGCTTTTATGAATTTTTTGATCGGATTTTTCGAAAAGGCTGTATTTTATGTTCAATGGCGGAGAGAGAGGGATTCGAACCCTCGATAGAGATATGATCCCTATACTCCCTTAGCAGGGGAGCGCCTTCGGCCACTCGGCCATCTCTCCATGTCATGCTAGATATAACATTGAATTTTTTACTTTTCCAGCTTTATTTTACTAAATAGAGCAAAATGTTATAATTTCTGTGAGCTCTACAATCCATATAAACTACTTTATCTTACTAACAATAGCAAAAGCAATAGCAACCGGATAATCATCTGAGAGAGAAACATAAATAGAATAATTATCAAGGTAGCTGTGTGTTTTATTAAAAATTTTTGCGCTGGGTACTCCTCGCAAATCATTAAATATTGCTATCTCTTTAAAACTCATATCAGCTCCAATACCGAGACCAAAAGCTTTTGATATTGCCTCTTTAGCAGCAAATCTTTTTGCTAAATACAAGCACTGTTTTTCTTTATTTAATTTCCAAAAATCTTTTATTTCAAGCTCATGATAATTCTTGTTCAAGAACTTCTCTCCAAATTTTGCATATAACTTCTCTATTCTGGGTACCTGCACTATATCAGTACCAATACCTACAATAAAGCTAGGTAAATTTTGCATTTTGATTTTCTGATTACTATTTTACTTAAGCCCTTTAGTTACCAAGACCGGCTACAGCTATTAATTCTGCATTTTTAAGGTTAACATTTGTAATAAAAGCTCTCGTAAAATCAAGGTTATTTAATTTAGTTGAGCTTAAATTTGTTTGATTTAAAATTGTTTTCTTTAAATTAGCGTTAGTAATTTCTGATCCAGAAAAATCCGATCCAGAAAAATCTGCGTTACTAAAATCTACATCCTTAAACACACAATTTATGAATTTAGCATCAATCATTTTTGTATTGTATAGAAGTGAACCACTAAAATTTACTTGCTTTGCTTCAAGCCCCGAAAAATCCATGTATGCCATGTTTAAATTTGTTAAATCACGGCTGGCAATTACTTCCCCGATTGAATTATAAGAGTCTATGATTACCATATTAGCTAACCCTTTATTATTAATGAGAATAGTACGCGATATTGGCGAATTAATTATTACTGAGGCGATATTAGTAACCTCTCTAATTTGAGAATTACTAATTGGAGAATTATTAAATACTACTTCCTCAAGATTGGATTTTATTAAAGCTATCTTGCCAAGCACACTAGCCGTAAAATCTGCTCTTTTAATTTCTGATTTTAGGAAAATCACCTTACTTAAATCTGAGTTTTTAAAGGAAGAATCTTCTATACTATGATTTTCAAATAAAGAGGCCGTTAAATTAACTTTAACAAATTCTCCCTTACTTAAAATACTATTTGAAGAACGAATATTACTTAAATTAGAATTAGAAATTTTAAAATCTTTCAAAGAAGCTTTGTCGAAATCCCCATTAGTGATTGAAACATTATCCATGTAAGAATTGACAATATCAGCCCCAATAAATTTTGAATTATCTAAGTATGTATCTTGGATTCTGGTCGATTTTATCCCTCCTCCGTTAAATACCGCATCTTTCATATTACAATTGCTAACTAATATTTTATCAAACAGCACTCTCTTAAACGAAGCATAGGGAAATAAAGAAGAGGTAAATTTTGTATTCCCAGTAAATTTAGCATCATCTAAGATAACTTGGCTAAAATCTCCTTCCATAAACACTCCGTCTATGGATTCAATTTCACTTAAATCAGAAGACTCAAAGCTGCAATTCTGAGTTGCTACATTTGTTAATTTTGCCTTTCTCATATCAACCCCAAAAAAAGCAGAGTTTTTAATATTGGCATTAACAAATACCGAAGATATTAAATTAGCTTTTTGAAAATTAGAACTCTCGATTACAGTATCTTGGATAGTGACTTTTGATAAGTTAGCCTTATCAAACCTTGAATTGTGAATTTTAGTTCCGGTAAATTCTGCCTCTTCAAAATTGCAATAAGAAAAATCTGAATCTATAAACTGTGATTTATTAAATACAGAGGCCTGAAAGTCAGCGCCTTCGGCTATAAAATTACTGAATACGACTCCTGAAAAATCACTTTCTTGGATAGTTGCACCTTGGAAATTAACATCATTTAAATTACACCCAGAAAAATCAGCTCTAGCTATTTCAGCTCTTGAAAAATCAATACCCGATAAATCAGCTCCAGAAAGATTAACCCCTGTTAACTTTATTCCTTTTAGATTAGTGCCGAATGTGGTTTTTATATCCAGAGGTTGCTTTTTGCGAGAACGAGAATAAATATATTCTCTTATTTTATCATTCTCAACTTGTGACAACTGCCCATTACTTGAGATATTTTCATCGCTGCACGCCAATAAAGCAAATAAAAAAGGAAGAAAAAATAATTTTTTCATAAAAGAATAATATAATTTGTAAGTCAGTAATTAAGCAAGCTCAAGTTCTTTATCCTGATCTGTTATTTTACTTGCCGAGTGTATACTTAACATTTTTAGCTTTCTATGCAACGCTGATCTTTCCATTCCTACAAACATCGAGGTTTTTGATATGTTATTATTAAACCTATTCATTTGCGCAGATAGATACTGTCTTTCGAATACTTCTCGTGCTTCACGTAGCGGCATAGACATCATATCTAAGTTATTATCAGGCTTAGGTATATTCACACTATTATTTATAATATCTTGTGGCAACATATCGGTTTTTATTTTTTCTAAAATTCCTGCGCCTGGTGGATTCATTATTAAAGTCCATTCAATAACATTTCTAAGTTGCCTTACATTACCTGGCCAATGATAAGCCTGCAATGCTGCTATTGCTTCATCCGAAAACTCTCTCTCTTTCAACCCAGAAAATCTCGATAACTGCTTAATAAAGTACTTTACTAATAAAGGTATGTCTTCTTTCCGTTCTGCCAAATTCGTTACATGAAGCGGAACAACATTCAATCTAAAATACAGGTCCTGTCTAAATTTACCTTGCGTAATTTCTTCCTGCATGTCTTTAGTTGAAGAGGTGATAAATCTTATATCTAATTTTACTGCCTTATTATTTTTTATAATAGTCTGATCTTGCAAGAATTTCAGCAATTTATTTTGTATAATCAGGGGCAAATCACTTACTTCATCTATATATAAAGTACCGTTGTGAGCAGCCTCTAAAACGCTAATCCGTTTATCAAAGACAGTTCCCTGCTCCTGCTTCTCTTCATCCCCGAACAGTTCCTGCTGTATCTTAGTTACCGTAAGAGCAGTAGGGCTAAAAACTATAAAAGGACCGCTTGCTTTTCTTGATTTTTTATGTATTAATCGTGCTGCCAATTCTTTACCGCTACCTACACCGCCATGAATCATTACCCTCCCGGAGGTCGGGGCAACTTTTTCTATTTCAGATTTCAGCTTAGTAATAACTGAAGAAGATCCTATAAATTCTGTTTTATCAATAACTTTAGAGCGTAACTCTATATTTTCCCTGCGTAATTTAGATACTTCGCAAGCTCTTTTTAACAAAATTATTAGCTTATCATGGGTAAATGGTTTTTCTAAGTAATCATAAGCTCCCATTTTTATAGCACTTACGGCAGTCTCGATAGTACCATGACCGCTAATTACTATAACCGGCATCAAAGGATACTGTTTTTTTATTATTTCCAAAATACCTAGCCCGTCAAGTTCACTCCCTTGTAGCCAAATGTCAAGTATAACTGCATTCGGTACCTTTTCAGCAATTGCTTTAAAAGCTTGAGTGCTATTTGCCGCAGTTCGACTGGAAAACCCTTCATCTTTTAAAATATCGGATATTATGTCCCTAATATCCATTTCATCATCTATTACAAGAACATCTAACGCCATAAACCTTCCCCAATATAAAAACTATTCTATCCAATTAACCTTAACTAGAATGTATTAAACACTTAACTATAAAAGTACACTTTACGTTATCTCTATAAAAAATATAAATCAACATAAATAATAGCATTTATGCAACATATTGTGCTAATTTTTACAAAAAAGTTAAAATATTAATAATTAAAAAGATCTATTTTATTTTAATTCTTAATTCTTCGGTATTAAAAGTTAACCTTACGCATCCTCCACCTTCTTCTCTGTTAAAAATATTTAAAGTACCAAGATGGTCTTGTACAATTTTTTCTACGATAGCAAGACCAAGTCCTGTACCTTTTGCTTTAGTCGTAAAATAAGCTTTTGTCGCATTTTCTAAAACTTCAGGACCAAAACCCAACCCGTTATCTGAGAAAGAAATAGCAACAAAATCTTCATCTGCCATAATCTGCACAGTAATTTTCTTCTGATAACTAACGTTTTCAAGTGCATCCTCAGCATTTTGTAATAAATTAACCACCACCCTATTTAACTGCGCGATATCACATACTAATTCAAATGTTTTTACATTTGAAACAACACGGTATAAAATTTTATCATGGATAAGGCGTCTTGCATCCACTAATTGATTAATAATTGATACTATTTCATACTGTGAAAATACAGGCGAAGGTAACCTTGCGAAATTCACAAACTCTGAGACTATCATTCTAATTTCATTAGAATTCTTTATAATATTATTTAAGTATTTCTCAAAAGAATCCCTATCTTCCACTTGGCTTTTAAATTTCTTCAATAACCTCTCGGCGGCAAGTTGTATAGGCGTTAATGGGTTTTTAATCTCATGCGCTACCTTTCGTGCTACATCAGACCAAGCAAGGGCCCTCTGTGCAATAACTAAATCTCGTTGCTGACGATCTATTTGTTTAACCATTCGGTTAAATGCTAACGACAATATTTTTATCTCATCTTTTTTTAGACCTTCTTCAGGCACTTGAGCCGTTAGATCACCATTTTTTACTTTTTCTGCAGCAATTACCAATTCTCTAATGGGTTTTACAAGCTGTTCAGCAAAATGTCTTCCCCAAATAACTGCAGCTAAAAGTAAAATTATTGCTAAGAAAACAAAAATTAGAGCAAATTTTACTTCCAGATCAAATATATGACTTTTTAACCTGAAATATTCTTGAGCTGCTCCATTTGTTCTATTAATATGATCAATTATTTTCTCGTCTATTAACCTTCCTATTAATAGGTAAGTATCATTATAGTTCCTTAGTTTTATTAAAATCCTCAGTTTAGTGGGATCAGAAGAAATTTGTACTACTTCTCCTTTATTAGCTTTATCAAAAACATATGGTGGAATAGTTAAAAAAGTTAAAGAAAAGCTTAAAGCTGTTTGAGCTAAAATAGTATTGGTATCTTTTTTAAAAATTATTGCTTCATCAAGGGCTCTCATTTCAGCTTGCCCAGTAAGGATCTCTTGAAATAATTCAGGATTATAAACCAGCTTATAATATAAGTCGTCATAATCATCAGAAATTGAAATAGCCGTCTCCTTTAATTGTAGTATATGTTCATTTATATAAGATTCTCCGACTATAATTGATTGTTCTAAAACCCTAGAAACCTTATTGTCAAACCATGATTGCACTCCAAAATTAAAAAAATAAGTTGAAAAAATTGCAACGATAATTGTGGGTACTGCCGCGCCAAAACTGAAAGCGATTATTATTCTCTTTCTTAGCTTATATACTCTTTCTCTAGTTCTTTTAACAAAAAGAAACAAACTGGAAAATGGGCTATTTAATAGTAAAATAATAAAAAATAGAGAACCTAGAAGAATAATTAACATTAACCCAATAACACTTACTGGATCAACTTCTTTGTGCTGAAATTCTAGATAAACAAAAAAACTGTTAACTAAAAAAAATATTATAGCCGCAGCTATAATATATGGAGCAGGTTTACTGTAGCGGTGTTTAATTATAATTTGCCGTAATTTTCTTAAAAACATATAACAAGCACCTGAAATTAGCAAATATCTTATATTATAGACCCAGCTCCTTCATTTTTTTTCTTAAAGTATTTCTATTAATGCCTAATATTTTTGAAGCTTTGATTTGGACACCGTTAGTATGACTAATAGTTTTTCTAATCAGAGCCCTTTCAACTTCCCTTACCACTCTTTCATATAAACCAGTCTCAGGAGATTTTCCTTCATGCATTTCAAAAAATTTATCGATTTTCACTTCGATCGCATCAATTATTGATTTATATTCCGTATCTCTCATAAAAATAACTTACTATTAAATGGAATTATAAAATTCCTGTATTTTTTCCTTTACTTCATCAGCATTGAAAGTCCGGTTGATAAACGCTCTAAATTCGCTAGAATTTGGAAGACCACTACTATACCATCCCAAATGTTTCCTAGCCAATTTTACTCCGGCATCTGCGCCATAATAATGTATCATATCATCATAATGATTTAACACAATTACAAGCTGGTCTTTTAGAGGAGGGTCAGGTAATTTTTCACCTGTTTTTAAAAAATGGGCAATCTGAGAAATAAGCCAAGGTTTGCCATAAGCACCTCGCCCGACCATTATACCGTCGGCACTTGATTTCTGTAGAGCTTCTTTTGCAGAATTGAAACAAACTATATCACCGTTTGCAACAACAGGGATCTTTACCGAGTTTTTTACTTTAGAAATAAATCCCCAATCCGCTTTTCCAGTATAAAATTGACATCTTGTTCTACCATGTACCGTGACCATTTTTATTCCTGCATCTTCGGCTATTTTTGCAATAACAGGAGCATTTTTTGTGTTATCATCCCATCCGGTTCTCATTTTTAAAGTAACCGGAATTTTTACCGCTTTAACAGTAGAATATAATATTTCAGCTGCAAGTTTTTCGTCTTTCATCAAGGCTGAACCGGAATAACCACCGACGACTTTTTTTGCGGGACAACCGAAGTTCAAATCAATGATTTTAGCACCCATATCTTCATTCATCTTAGCAGAATCGGCAATAACCTTAGGCTCGCAGCCTGCTAATTGGACACAAGCACCAGTTGCATCATCGTGCAATATAGCAGATTTTTTTATCGATTGGCAAGATTGAACAATCATAGCCCTGCTTGCTACCATTTCCGAGACAACAAGACCAGCACCAAACCTTTTAACCAATTTTCTATACGGTAAGTCAGTCACCCCAGACATCGGAGCAAGGATCACAGGGCTTGATAACTCAATATTGTCAATATAAATTGTCACTTGTAATTTTATTTTTAGAAAAAACTAAATTTTATAACATATATAAAGGACAAAATCACTAAATAATTCACTCATCAGCATTAATAACAGAAATTAAATAGACCAATCTTCTTGTTAACTTTATTATAGGAAAAACATATTTTATAAACTAAGATTCATTACCCTCGAACTTGTTAAATTAGTCAAAAAATATCATGGATAAACAAACAATATTAATTACCGGTGCTTCCAGCGGGCTTGGTTATGAACTTGCTCTCCAATATTCAAAACCACATATCAGGTTAATACTTGTTGGAAGGAACGTAGATCAATTAAATAAAATAGCTAATTTATGTAGCGCCAGAGGAGCTAAAACTTACCTACTTGCCCTAGATATAAGAGAAAAAAAAGCTTTAAACGAACATTTAACAAATTTTTCTACACAATATGGAATTGATGTTGTAATTGCTTGTGCCGGAGTTTCCGCCGGGACTTTACAAGGACCAGAAAGTCCATCTCAAGTTGAAACAATATTTGAAACTAATATTAATGGAGTTTTGAACACAATAATGCCTATAATACCGCACATGATTACAAGAAAAAAAGGAAACATAGCTATTATTAGTTCCATGGCAGGTTTAATTGGTCTTTCCAGTGCTCCTTCATATTCCGCGAGCAAAGCATGTATAAGAGTCTTTGGGGAAGCATTAAGAGGATACCTAAAACAATATAACGTGCATACAACTGTTGTTATCCCGGGTTATATTAAAACTCCTATGACTGATGTTAATAATTTTCCTATGCCTTTTATGATTTCGGTAGAGAAAGCCGCTGAAAAAATAATTAAAGGAATTAGTAATAATAAAGGAGTAATAGTTTTTCCAATTACCATTTACCTTCTTCTTAAATTCTTAAGCTTCTTGCCAAATCAGCTAATAGATTATATAAACTCTAAACTCCCCGGCAAACCGGCTTTCGAAAACAAAAAGCTTAAGAAACGTGATTAATAAGTTTTTTAAATAAAATACTTTTTATTAGAGGAGAATTTCTATTATTTTTGAGAATTTTTTTTCCATACGTAGTATAGAACTAATACTCCCACTAAAACAAGAAAAACGATATTGACTTGTTTTAAGTATTTTTTTATCAAGTGTTCATTCTCACCGATAACATACCCTAATGAAATCAAAACTGTACACCAGATAGTTCCGCCAAGTAGTGTATATAAGCAAAAAGGTTTCAGATCCATTTTAGCAAGACCAGCAGGAAACGAGATAAAGTGTTTAACTCCTGGAAGGAATCTACCAGTAAAAACTGATATTCCCCCATGACTCACAAAGAACTTTTCTATTTTTTCCAATTTAGATCGATTGATAAAAAAATATTTTCCTTTATTCGTAAATAATTTTCTTCCAAAAAAATATGCAATATAATAATTTGCTAGGGAACCGCCAAGAGTTCCAACACTACTTACTAGCAAGACTAATAATCCATTCATTTCTCCTTTATGTACCAGATATCCCGCTGGAATTAAGGTAATCTCTGCCGGTATTGGTATAAAAGTACTTTCAATAAAGGTCATAATAAGGATACCTAAGTAACCTAGGCTTTCTACAAACCAAACAATCTCAAGAAAAATTTCGTACATTACTATTTATATAACCCTTATTTAGATAAGTTAAGTTAGCACATTTTTTTAAATGTGATTATAAGTTAGTAATTTTAAAATACTAGTTTAAAAATCTTGTAAATTAAAATTTCTTACTTAAAATTCTGAATCAGTAAATTAAAACAAACTTATAAGTCAAACAATAGCCTTTCCGGGTTTTCAATAGAGTTTTTTACTTTAACCAGGAAAGTTACTGCATCCTTGCCATCAATAATTCTATGGTCATAAGATAGAGCAATATACATCATTGGACGAATTTCAATCTTACCGTCAATAGCTACCGGTCTTTCTTGCGTATTATGCAAACCTATAATACCACTTTGGGGAGGATTTATAATCGGAGTTGAAAGTAACGAACCGTACACTCCTCCATTAGTAATAGAAAATGTTCCTCCTGTTAAATCGGACATTGCAAGTTTGCCATCTCGAGCCTTAGTTGCTAAATACCCTATTTCTTTCTCAACTGCAGCAAAACTCATTTTGTCGGCATCCCGGAGGACCGGTACTACCAAGCCTTGCTCAGTACCAACAGCTACCCCTATGTCATAGTAATGCTTATATATTATATCATCCCCATCTATTTCAGCATTTACAGCAGGTATCTCTTTTAAAGCATTTATAACAGCTTTAACGAAAAATGACATGAAGCCGAGCTTAACGCCATGCTTTTTCTCAAATTCCTCACGGTGTTTTTTACGCAAATTAATTACGTTTAACATATCAATTTCATTAAAAGTAGTAAGAATAGCTGCTGTATTTTGTGAATCTTTCAAACGCTGAGCTATAGTCTTTCTAAGACGAGACATTCTTACTTTTTCTACGGGTTTACCTCGTGGTGTAACAGTTTCTGTTTCGGAAGCTTTTGCCTCAGTTGTTACTAGAACATTTAGAACATCTCCTTTATTTATTCTACCGTCTTTTCCGGTTCCTGCAATAGTTGCGGGGTTTAGGTTATTCTCTGTTACTAGTTTTTGTACAGAAGGTGGTATAGTACTTACCGGATCAACCTTTTTTTCATGAATTGTGGAAACTTTAGCTTCTATGCCAAGGGCAGCAGCAGTCGTAGCTTTCTGATTTACTACTGTATTTTTATTAACTTCTCCGGCTTTTATAGTACCCAAAACTTGACCGATACTAACAACATCTCCCTCGTGCTTTAAAATAGTATCTAGTATTCCTTCTGCCGCAGCACTAACTTCTAAAGTAACTTTTTCCGTTTCCAGTTCAAGCAATAATTCATCAAGTTTTACCACATCTCCAGCTTTTTTATACCATTTGGCGACTGTGGCTTCAGAAACTGATTCTCCTAACGCCGGTACTACAATTTCAACACTCATAAAATTCTCCAATAATTTTTATAATATAAACCTGATCTTTTCACGGTTTAGGTTATTTAAAGCTCAAGAGCTTCCTCTACCAAAGCTTCCTGTTGTTTGTTATGAATATACAAATAACCGACAGCTGGAGATGCAGATCTTTCGCGGCCGGTGTAATTCAATTGTGCTTTAATACCGGCTTTTTCTAAACATGCATCTAACTGATGGCGTATAAACTTCCATGCTCCCATGTTCCGAGGTTCTTCCTGACACCAAACAAATTTTGAAGCCTTCTGATATTTTTTCATAATTTTTATTACATCTTCTTCTATAAATGGAAATAATTGTTCAAAGCGAATAATAGAAATATTGTCTATTTTTCTTTCCCGCCTTAATTCAATTAAATCATAATAGACTTTACCGGAACAAAAAATTACTTTTTTAACTTTTTCAGACTTAATTTCCTTATCAACCTCATCTATTACCGGAATAAATTTTGTTCCTTTGTCCAGTTCTGTAAAGCTAGAAACAGCTAACTTATGGCGAAGTAAAGATTTAGGAGACATAACGATCAGCGGTTTCCTAAAATTTCTTTTAATCTGACGACGCAAAAGATGAAATATTGAAGCTGGAGTTGTTGGGTAAGCCACACACATATTATCTTCTGCACATAATTGTAAAAACCTTTCCAATCGTGCTGAACTATGTTCGGGGCCTTGTCCCTCCATTCCGTGGGGCAAAAGTACCACAATACCGCTCATTCTAAGCCATTTTGTTTCAGCAGAAGAAATAAACTGATCAAAAATAATCTGGGCACCATTAGCAAAATCACCAAATTGGGCTTCCCATATCACTAAACGGTTAGGGTCTACTATTGAATAACCATACTCAAAGCCAAGCACTCCATATTCGGATAAATTACTGTCCGCAATTTCAAAAAATGCCTGATCTGTTGATATATTATTTAGCGGTTCGTAAATAGAGTTATCAGTTTGGCTATGGAGTACAGCGTGTCGATGAGAAAAAGTTCCTCTTTCGACATCCTGGCCGGTAATCCTAATAGGTGTCTTTTCATTAAGTAATGTTGCAAATGCTAGTTGCTCAGCGGTAGCCCAATCAATTGGCTGGTCATTTATGAGGTTATGAGTTCGGGCTTCAAATAATTTAGCCAATTTCGGATTTATGGAAAAATGCTCCGGTATACTACACAGTTTGAGCCCAATTTCCTGCAACACGGTTTTACTCACACCTGTTAACAGCTTATCATCACTAAGGCGATCAAAACCCGACCACTGTCCTTCTAGCCACTGCGCTCTTGGTTTATAATTTTTAACCTCATTAAATTCTGAATCTAAAAAACTCTTAAACTCTTGTTTCAATTGTTGATAATAATTTTTATCAATCAATCCTGCGTTACTTAATTTTTCTGCGTATATAGCCGCCGGCGTTTGTTTGGTTTTAATTACCTCATACATAACACTCTGCGTATACATGGGCTCATCACCTTCATTGTGACCATACTTACGATAGCAAACTATATCGACTACTACGTCTTTCTGGAATTTTTGCTTATATTCACACGCAATCTTAGTAACCAAAACTACTGCTTCTACATCGTCACCGTTAACATGAAATATTGGCGCACCCACAACTTTTGCCACTTCTGTACAATATCTATTTGCTCTTGAATCATAACTATTAGCTGTAAAACCGATTTGGTTATTAATTATTATATGGAATATTCCGCCCACATCATATGGAGCAAGGCCAGACATTACTAAACTTTCTGCTACTACTCCTTGACCGCAAAAAGCAGCATCACCGTGAATCAGAATCCCAACGACCTTGTTACGATCGCGGTTCATACAATCTTGTTTAGCCCTAACTTTACCGGCAACTACCGGATTTACAGCTTCTAAGTGCGATGGGTTTGCGGTTAAAGATAAATGAACTTTTTTTCCGGATTTGGTAGTTTTATCCGAAGAATAACCCATATGGTATTTTACATCACCTGTTACACCAAGGTCGCTTGGAAAAGCACTGGTCCCCATAAATTCAGAAAAAATGGCTCTATAAGGCTTACCCATAATTTTGGTTAATGTAGATAACCTGCCTCGATGCGCAAGACCAATTACAGCTTCTTCTGCTCCCGCAGCCGCGGACTCTTCAATTACTTTACCAAGGCTTATTATGGATGCATCTCCCCCCTCTACGGAGAATCTTTTGGCTCCAGGAAATTTCACATGTAAATACTGCTCAAACCCTTCTACTTCCACTAAATCCTGTAGTATCGCTTTTTGCTCTTCTAGGGATAGATTAATATGCGTGTTACTACTATCAAGTCTATTATATAACCATTCTTGGGCTACCGAATTTTCTACGTGTGAAAATTCAACTGCGACCGAACCAGAATAAGTTTTATTTAAAACCTCGACAAGTGTGCCAAGAGTAATGATTTTTAGATCATCGAATTCCCCAGATACGTCTACTAACTCTGATAACTGACTAGTATTGAAGCCAAAATCCTCTAAATTTAATTTCAGCTCTTCCTTAGTTTTCTTCACTTCGAGCCCTAGCGGATCTAGATTAGCTAGATAGTGTCCTTTTTCCCTATAAGCCTTAATCATGAATTTGGCTCTTAAAGAATTTTCTGCCAAGGATGAACTAGTCACTATGTCTTGATTGGAAGGAATCTCCGTTTTACTATCGGTAATAATTTTGGCTGTAGTTTTCAAAGAGATAATATCACCTTGGGTAGCAAAAAATTTTGCCCAACTCGGGTTGACAGAATTTGGATCTTTCAAATATTTCTGATAAAGCTCCTCAATAAATACTGAATTACTCCCGAATAAAAAACTGGAATGTTCAAAATCCTTTGCCACCACTTCCTCCTAAAACAAAATCAACCAGAATTTGAGATCTAACATAAAACTTCTAGCTCTCATAAAACAGTGTTTCCAATAAAATAAATAGAAATTCTTCCTTTTAAATAAGCTTAGGTATTATTTCTGTATTAATCTATAATCTTTGATAAACAAAAGAAAAATATAAGCTTTTCTTAAAATAGAGTCTTATACTAATACATCCTTGTTTACCGACTTCCCTTATATTCTACCACTCTATCTCAAAGCTTTAAATAATATTAGCGATATGATTATATTTAAAGTTACCTATAGTATATACCTAAACAACACATTTTTATATCACCTATCCTACTATTCTAAATCTGCTTATGATGGCTAACATAACAAAATTATTCTACCCTAGAATTTCAGCAAAAATCTAAGAGTTTTATGTTAACTTATTAAATAAACAACCCAGTTCTACTGTTAAGAGAGTAATAACAACCTCCTACAGACTAAAACGTTACAAAAATCTTGTAGTAGTAATTTTTGTAACGTAAATAAGTTCGAAAGACTTTACAAGTTTGTAGAAAATTGAATATGGAAAGTTTGCTTTTCATCATATTTCTGTTTCTTCATTGGGAAACCCCAGTATACCTTGATAGGTGCAATTTTGGTTATCCATATAAAACCGAAACCTACTGAAGCTCTCATGGCTTTATCATTGTAAAATCCTTCTGGAGTAGAAGATTTAGAATCAGCATCCCATAAGGAACCAGCATCGGCAAAAACAGCTCCGGTCACGTTAAACTCCTGCGGTAAACCTAGCGGAAAATTCAATTCCGAAGATACAGTATAATATTTCTGACCACCGAAGCCTTCATCGGTTTTTTTATCTCTTGGGCCTATACCGCCAGGAGCAAAACCTCTGAGAGAAGAATCCCCCAAATTAAATCTATCGGAAATCCTTACTTTTTTACCGTTTACGCCTTTAATATGGCCAGCAGCAGCAGACAGCTTCAATGTATATTTATTCTCAACAAAGGACTTGAAATATTTACCGTCAAGTTCATGTTTTAGATATTTTGTATTACCGCCAACTCCTGCAAATTCCTGACTTCCAACTATTAAATAACCGTTTTTAGGCAAAATCCTACTATCAGTTCTATCATAAGTCAAACTGTGACCAATAGCAGACGTAGTAAATTTACCCATTTGCTCTTTAATAAATACAGAAGCAGAATCAGACGGACCACTTAGTTTATCCTGTTTAAGTAAATATTCCACCTCATGGGATAGATCTTCAGTTATGTCATAACCGATCGATGTCCTACCTCCAGTAGAAGTTTTAGAGTAATTTTGTTCACCGTTACCAAAACCGCTGCCGCGACCGTCATGGGTTCTAAAAAAGTTCACCCCTAAGGATAAATCTTTATCTAGGAAATGAGGATTAGTAACGCCTCCATAATAACTGATACTTTTTTTACCAACTTGTATCCCGGCATTTAAATATTTACCGGTACCAAGTAAATTTCTTTCTAAAAAGGAAATACGTCCAAAAGCACCGCCAGCAGTATTATACCCAAGATCTAACCCAATAGAAGATGTAGATTTTTCTTCAACATCTATATTAATATCGTAACGATCCCTCCGATTAGTAGGCGCTATTTTTAGCATTAGTTTATCGAAATAATCTAGGTTACGAATATTTTGTTCACCTTTTTCGATCTTGGAACGATTAAAGATATCGCCTTCTGCTATTTTAAGTTGCCGTCTAATGACATGATCTTCGGTTTTTAAGTTACCTTCTATATTAATTTTATTGATAAAAATCTTATCGGCTTGGTCTACTACGATTACCACATCTACTATTCTAGCTTCCCTATTTGGCTTTATATCAGGATATACCTCTACCTGCGGATACCCTCTACTTCCTAAATAACTAGTTATTTTTTCAGAAATTGATTCCATAGCGTCTAAGTTAAAAGTTTGCCCCTTTTTCTGGGAAATAAACTTCTCTACTTCCGCAGTTTCGACATTTTTTAGTTTATTATTAACTGTAATATCCCCAAATTGATATTTATTACCTTCATCAACTGAATAAGTTAATATAAAGCCTTCTCTTGTCGGAAGTAAATCTGCCGTAACTGAAATTACATTAAAGTCTGCGAACCCTACTGAATTATAGAATTTGGTAAGCAGATGCTTATCATATTCTATTCTATCAGGATCATATGTATCATTAGTTTCTAAGAACCTGAACCATTTAGATTCCTTGGTCATTATAATAGATCTCAATTCAGAATTAGAATAATTTGCGTTACCGGCGAAATAAATGGATTTCACCCCGGTTTTTGGTCCTTCAGTAATTTGAAAAATAACTTTCACAGCGTTATTTCCCTGTTCTTCAACTTTAGACTGAACATCAACTGAAAATCTCCCTGAACGTTTATACATTTCCTTGATTTTTTCTACATCCACTCTAAGTTTTGCTTTTCTCAATGAGTCTCCTGCAACAGTCGAGATCTCATTTGCCAATATTGCAGATTTTATTTTAGAGTTACCGGCAAAAGTCACTTTACTTACAAAAGGAGTTTCTTTGACATCAACTCTTAAAATCCCGTTTGTAAAATTTATGGCCACATCTTCAAATAATGAAGTTGCGTATAAACTTTTAATTGTCTTGTTTTGAGCTTCTAAAGAAAACTGCTGCCCCTCATGTAAACCTATGTACTCTTGAATGGTAGAGGTTTGAATCCTTTGATTACCATGTACCACAATCTTATTAATTTTTTCATCGGCAGCAGCATAGGAAAAAACAAATAAGAGACCAGTTAAAAAAATTAGCTTTACTATTTTATTCACAAACATGCCTCTTAATAAAAACAAACTACAACTTATAGAACAAAATTATGTCCAGAACTTATAGATTTTTATAGCAGTTAGAACGAAAATTACAACAAGAAAAGCTATTAGAAGAGTTATGATGAAGATAAATCTTATGAACCAGGGAATTTTGAAGCCAGAAAGATAGATATTACTGGCAAAACATTGCTCTACTTTTATTAATTTATCACTTTTAATAACATTCAGTTTTAAGGAAACCGCTTATAGAAAAACCAGTGAATTTTGGGTAGCTATAAATATTAGCTACGAAAGGTTTAAATAACAAATGCTTCTTAGTAAGAAAGGAAAAATTTTAAGAATTTTTACATATGGCGGGAGTGACGGGACTCGAACCCGCGGCCTTCTGCGTGACAGGCAGATGCTCTAACCAACTGAGCTACACCCCCTCCCTAATATGATAGACTTGCCAAATATATATTAATTTAAGCTGCTACGCAAGTGTTATATAGGAAAATTTACTCTAAAGCTTGAATTAACTATAACATTAAACCTATTACTTTATATTTAGAGTAAAAGATGAGAAATAGGTGGCCCATCTCATACTAATATAAGATTAAATTTATCTTTACTATCACGCCCTTACATATTAATGATCCAAAATCGAGTCACTATCTCCTGATAAGAATTGCTCTAATGGAATTGTGTCTATACTTGAGGGAACTGTATGCCATAAAAGTTCTGTACCAGCTCTGGTATTTCTTCCTATTATCGTTGTTATCTCTCCGTCTGACTCAAGTGCAACCTCAGATATAGAGGAAGATGATGTAGAGGAGGAAGAATATGACATACTACCCGAAGAGGAAGATGAGGAGGAAGACGATGATGACGAAATCGAATATGACGGCATACTACTGCTAGATGAGGATGAAGAACAGGATGAGCTACTGTCCCTGGTAGGATCATACATCTTTTGTAGATAAATAGTCTGTTCTATTTCATCACTCGGTACCTCCTTCTTCGTCTTAAGAAATTCATTGACTACTTGACGGGCGGTTTCAAATGTTCCATCACACTTTTCAAGGTCAATTGAATAAACCACTGTTGCTATATAGGTATTTATTATTGAAGCAATTAGCTTATTTTTTGAACTAATTACGATATCTAAGACAGTTTGGTTTTTATCATTTTTAATTTTTAACCCTAAATGTGGGTCCTTGAACCATTCAGTTGGGGGATAAATATCAGTAAGAATAAATTTATAGAAAGCAACTGGATCCCCTGCTCTGGTAAAAGGTATATGAAGCGGGGTATCACCTTGTTTATTCTGTTTATTTAAACCAAGGAATTCTTTGAAAGAATTAATGCTTATTCCTAAGTAATCTGACGTTACTGATGATGCTAAATAATGCCCTGGCGTGTTACCCATAAAGTCAAAATTTTTAAAACTACCATCCTTACTATTGATCCGGCCTATCATTTTGGTTAAAATACTAGAGATATCCTCTTTTGCTTGCGCCGGAGTGCGTATTGAATAAAAAAAGTCAAACATATCCCTACAAAATAAATGCAATAAGTTCCTTCCGTTCGAATCAAAAACTGATAAGTCTAACGTAGAAACTATTGTTTTGTTAGATAATAACTTTTTATATAAATATGGAGTTTGTTCACCAGATACCATGCTGAAAAGATTTATTAAAAAACCGTTGTGAGTAGTATCTTTCAAATTAATATCTGCTCCTTGTTTTATGAGACATAAGGCAAAATCTATTAATTTATCCTGTTTTTTAGGATCAATTTTGAACTTCTTATTCTGCGGGATACCCAATAATTCTTTATAATGCAATCCTGGGTTCCTACCAACTTTTGCAAGCTGTTGAGCTACTAAATTTAGTAAAGTTCTTCCTTTATACTGCTCATTAACATCTACTTCTGGAAATAATTTAATCATTTCTACATCTACATAACCTGATTCAATTAGCTGCCCAAGTAAAAAGTCACCATCTTTCTTTAATGCTTTTATCTTTGTTAAGTTTTTCTTATTAAGCAATTTTTCTGGGGTACACTGTGTATGATCAATAAGTCTGATTAAAAATTCTAATAAATTATATGATTCTAATTTGCTAGGAAGTGTTTTGCTAGTTTTATAATTAATTAAATAACTAAAATTATCTAGCACTAGTTCTTCCTCAACAACATTACTTTCTATAAACTTTTTAACCTTTAAGCTAACAGTTTTAACAAGGTATTTTTCTAGTGCCTCAATTTGTTGATTTAAGCAATTATCGTTTTTATTTAAGATCTTTACATTCGGAAAACTCAAAAATTTAATTGTGTAGATAACTGAATCTAGTATTTCTTGAATAAACTCTAAATGACTTTTTAATCTTAAATATATTTTTAAAAATTTACTAAAGCCTAAATCAGGTTGAATTAGGTCTAGCGTTTCAAGAGCATATTTTAAATATGGACGCTCTGATTTTTCTTTCAAGATAAACTCATCAACAATTTCAAGTTTTTTCTTGATATCTAAAAGAAGTGACAACTTTGGGTTAAACTTATACTTTTCAAGTTCACTTAAATACTCAGATTCAAATTTACCTTTTACTGTAACATCTAAAGACTCGCTCACCTTAGATTCTTTTTCAGCAGGTCGGTTAAATTTAGAGAGATTTAACCATGTGATTGCTATATCTATACGTTCTATTTGTTCTCGAAAATACTTAATTGTACCAAAAAGTGAAGGGGTAATACCTAAATAGTCCAGTATAATAGAAATCAAAGAGTATCCTACACTGTATATACTTGAAGCTCTGCTTAAGGCCGGTTTCTCCCCTTCATTTCCTTCGGTATCAAACAATGATGTAATAAGCATCTGTGACAAATTTTCATAGTATTTTTTTCCTACTGCAAGTGTTGCAGGGCTTTCGCCTCTAAATTCTTGGAAAAATTCATGATAGAAATACACTTGCTCGCAGAAATGTGCTTTGTATTCTTGTAGTTTTGATATTAAATTTTCTGGAGATTTTTTAGCAATAATAGAGTTATAAAATAAAGAATAATCTTTGGTTAGAAATTCTACATTTTTTATTAATTCGTCTAATTTGGTCAAATTTTGCCCTTTTAAGAAGCTAAATAACCCACCACTAGATATTTTGCAGTGTCAACCTGTTTAATAGTTTGAGTTGTTGAGGCCTTATCAGGCTTAATATACTTAGAGGGATTTTTCCATAACTTAAGTTGACCCCTTAAATTAATTAGAAGATATAATGACTCTGAAAACATATTTGTGAGTTGTGTATATAATTCGTGATCATAAGTAAAAGTATCTTTAAAACTTTTTTTAAATTTTCTACTAGACTCAAAATATTATCTTCACCACCGGGTTTGTTAGGCAATTTTGTAACTAAAGGTAATTTGTCCTTTGTGGTTTTTAAGAAATCTTTCCGTGAATCTATTTTGGACTTAAGCGGCTCGATAATAGCTAGAGAAATCAGGCTATTAGTCGTATCGATTAATTCCTGAGCAGCTGATTCTGCTGTCAAACCCTCTAGCTTAACTAATACTTCATCTAACGAATTTGGACGGTAAGGAGAATAAATGAGAGAATCAACAATCTCAGTTGGTTGTAAAGGCTTAAAACTTGGATTCCTTAATGTCTGCACCTCTTTTTGTTTTTCCGCAATAACCTTAGTTTTTGCCAATGTTAATTCTTCTGTCCCGGAATCCGGCAAAATCTCGGCTAACTTCTTCAAAGCTTTAAGAATATCTTGAGGTGATATAACTATCCCTGTTCCTTTTAATTTATGCTCCTTCTGCTCTTCAAACCTTTTTTCCCGTTTTTTCATAAAAATACCACCCTTGCCATTACCTAATCTTAAAATATAAAATCCATAGATTTTTAATCTATAGTTGCATAATCATTAAGGCATTATTCTAAAAATTATATTTATGTCAAGTTTAACTTACAGTTAAATTTGGATTTACTAAAAATAACTAGCGGCATAAAGCTAGTATCATTAACCATAAGATTAAACTAATTAAAGCTATTACAACCATAAGTAAATTTAACAGTTGAAGAATGAAAAAAATAATGTATGTTTAGGCACAATTATTAAAATAATATTATTATGGGATTTATTAATTATTTATGCTATTGCTTTGAGGCAATATTCGATTGCTTAAGCTGTTGTTTTCGCAAGAAAGATAACAGACCATCATTGAGCGACTTAATGCCTCCAAATCATACTGATGAAGAGTCTCAACGCAAAAAATCTGAACTTGAACTAATAATAGTATCTCCTAGAATCGACGAGGAAAAATCTTCTCCCCAACAGAAATTCGAACATAAAGAATTTACACCCCACTTAGGACTTGTAATACCGGAAAGCTTTGATCGTTTGGATAAAAGACTAGAAAAAAAACCTGAGGATGAAACATTAATTCAGATTTATCAAAAACTATCGCCAGCTGCGGTATCTGAGAAAATTTCGGAGGAATTATGGACGAATGGCAGTAAGATTACCACCGAACGGTTTAATTCATTTTTAACATTATCAATACAATTATATAACAACAACAAAATTAACCAAGATAAGCTTATTGATATATTTATGAACTCCCTTGGAGAGTTAGCTGAATCCGGATCAATCCAAATATTACAGGAGTTGATGTCTTTTATATTACAATTTCAAAAAAGTGATCAAGAATATATTTTAAAAGCCTATCCATTAGCTCTTAAAGTAGCAGCAAAAAACGGACATACAGATTTTATAAAAGAATTAACCAGCTATTTTTGTAAAATTGTGCCTGATGATCGTAGCTTTTTTGAACAAGCTAAAACAAAGGCTATAATGAGTGCAAAAAGTCTTTATGATACTTCCAAAAACCAGGAAGAAATTTTAAAGACTTTAGAGTCGTTAAAATATGAAGTTCCAGTATTAGAAATTAGCCCGAGCGGAGAGGTGGACAGTTCATCTATTTATGTATATTAGTTATATCTTGGCATCTATTAGTTTTATAGTATCTTCAATGCCAAAAAGCTTAATAAATGATCCAAGCCGTGGGCCTTGAGTCTGACCCAGTAAAATTTCATACAACTCCTTAAAAAAATCTCGAAGGTTCTCATAGCCGGCGTTAGTACCGATAGCATAAATCTGATTCTGAATTTCTTCAGCAGTTATATCTTGCTGAGAATTAACTAACATTTCTTTAATCTGGAGCAACAGTTTTTTATGATTATCATCAGGCACCAGATATTTCTTAGTAGCTTTTACAAAATCATTATAGTAGGTAATTGCATAACCGACCATATGATCAAGGTAAGGAGCATTTTCTGGATTGGCTTTTGGTGCATATTTACTGATAAATCCCCACAGTACGGATTTATCCTCAGGGTTACAAACTGCGGCTAGATTAAGCAGCAAACTAAAACTGATCCCATAGGTATCTATCTTCGGAACGTTACCTTTGTGGATATGAAAAACAGGATTAACCACTTTTTTGGCTATATCTTCTTCTTCGTGGTATTTACTATTAAAAACCAAATATTCATCAACCGTCTTTGGTATTACATCAAAATACAACCTTTTTGCTTTACCAGGTGATTGATACATAAAGAGAGCAATACTCTCTAACGGCGCATAATGTAGCCATTCATCAACGCTTATACTGTTGCCTTTAGATTTTGAAATCTTGCTTCCCTCTTCATCCAGGAATAGTTCATAAAAAAACTGAATCGGTACTTTACCACCTAGAATTTTACATATACTGCTATAAATTTCACCATTAGGCAGATGGTCTTTACCGTACATCTCATAATCAACATCTAGCGCTGCCCAGCGCATACCGAAGTCCGGTTTCCACTGCAATTTGCAATTCCCGTCAGTTACCGGAACTTCGACTAATTCATTTCGCTCATTTCGATAACATACTGAACCATTTTCACGGCTAACTTTCTCGATTGGCACCTGAAGCACTACACCCGTCTTAGGACAAATAGGCATAAAAGGTGAATATGTTTTCTGACGTTCCTGGCGAAAAGTAGGTAACATCAAATTCATTATTTCATCATATTTCTCGATTGTTTTAAGCATCATATGATCAAACATACCGGCTTTATAACATTCCGTAGCGCTGTAAAAACTATACTCAAAACCAAACCTGTCTAGAAATGACCTAAGTTTTGCATTCATATAATGCCCAAAACTCTCTGCTTCCCCAAAAGGATCAGGGATAGAGGTAAGAGGTTTACCCATATGAGCTGCAACCATTTCCTGATTAGGAATATTGGATGGAACTTTTCGTAATCCATCCATATCATCGGAAAAACAAATTAACTTTGTGGGTATATCGCAAATCTGTTTAAATGCTTCTCTAACCATGGTAGTTCTTGTAACCTCGGCGAAAGTACCGATATGAGGCAATCCGGACGGACCATAACCTGTTTCAAATAATATATAACCTTTCGCAGGAGTTACCCCTCCGATAAGGTCATAAATTCTTTTTGCCTCTACAAAAGGCCAAGCCGTTGATTTTAATAAATCATCAAAGTTAAATGCCATAAAAACCTAAAAATATTCTTGCAAATTGCCATAAGGATTATAACCTATATGAATATAAATTTATAGCGCAAAACTCAAAAAAACTCATGTTAACAAGAAACCCTTATATTTTACTTCTTTTACTGGCAAGTTTCTGTTTGTTTTCCGCTTATTTCGTTGAATATATAATGCAATTGGCCGCCTGTCCTTTATGTATATACCAAAGATTTCCATATTTAATATTTATTTTCATCTCAATAATTGCGGTAGCAGGAAAAGAATATGAAAAATGCAATACTTATTTAGTGATTACCGCTATTGGTGCAATAATTCTAGCCGGTTATCATACGGGAATTGAACGAGGAGTTTTTGTACTCTCAAGCCTATGTAAGCCACTAGTTTCTGTAGCAGAAAATATTTCGGTCCACGATTTTACAAAATTGCTATATAGCCAAAAAATAGCCATGTGCAACAAACCAGCATTAGTGATATTTAACCTTTCAATGACTGAGTGGAATTTATTATTGAATATAATATTGCTTATTTTCTTTATCAAATATAGAAATTTTCAGGAGAAATAATTTAGAAGATGCTAAAACCATTCTTTAACGATAATCATACTAAAAAAATCGAGGAAATTATCCGTGTTAATCATGCAGGAGAATTCGGTGCCCAAAAAATATACCAAGGACAGATAAGGTACAGTAAGAGCCCTGATGATAAAAAAATACTGAAGATCATGCTCGATCAGGAACAAAAACATTTAGACTATTTCAGTAATAAAATCAAAAAAGGCCTATCGCGGCCAACAATATTTATGCCCCTATGGAACATAGGCGGATATTTGATGGGAGCAATATCAGCTAGAATCAACCTGAAAGCTGTTATGATCGTAACTGAAAATGTGGAAGCAGTAATCGAAGATCATTATGCTAAACAAATAGATTATCTTGAAACTTATGACTCAAAAAACTCAATGTTAGATAATATCAAAAAATTCCAAGCCGACGAAACAGAACATAAAGATATAGCTATAACCCACATTCAAGCTAATAGTAATATATTGGATAACCTTATTGGAAATTGTATAAAAACTATTTGCAGGTCAGCAATTTTTTTGAGCAAAAAATTATAATCCTATACTGTTATGAAGCTGTTTTTAATGAGACATGCCGAGGCAAAACCGCTAAATCACCAGGATGATCGCCTAAGAGAACTTACTGAAAAAGGTATAAAAGAAGCTGAGGAAGCAGCAACGTTTCTACAAAAATATAAGATTGATAAAATCCTAGTGTCAAATGCTATGCGCACAATCCAAACCGGAGAAATTATCCGCAATAAGATAAACTCCGCTAAGTTCGAAATTTGCCTAGAACTATACGCTAGTACTTCTGAAGATATAATAGAACTCATATCCCAGCAAGATGACCAAAATAGAAATATACTAGTTATCGCACATAATCCAGGCATCTTAAACGCTGCTCTAGAACTAGTAGAATATGACTCGCCGGAATACGAATTAATAGTAAGTAACGGCATGCCAACAGCAAGAATTATTAAAATAGAACTTAATAATATAAGTAGCTGGCAAGATATTAATTAGTTGCTAGTTAACATTCGAAATCCATTTTGAAATCTAATTTTCAAGAACTTAAGCTTTTAATGTCAACAACTGTTAAACTCGAGCTCAATTACTAATTTTTGTCATCCGAAAGAACAGTAATTATACCTCTTAAAATTTGTAATTCTACTTGTGAAAGCTTATCTATTTTAGAAAATAAATTCCTAATTTTATTAGTCATATGTTCTTTTTTTTCTGGCACCCTGAAAAAATTTTTCTCTTCCAGTTTACAAAATAGATGACTATAAAAATAATTTAGTTCAGCCTGAGTAGCTAACTTATGAGCATTATTTAAATCCCCTCTTTTTTGGGTTTTTATCCCGAAGAGTTCATAACATACGATTGATACTGCATGAGCAATATTTAAGGAAGTAAAATTCTTATCGGTATCTATTACTAATATCTTATTAGCGTAGGTCATTTCGTGATTATTAAGGCCACAATTTTCACGACCAAACATTATTCCTATAGAATAATTACTATCTATCTCTTGCTTTAAATTTCGTGATAAAACATAGTTTTTGTTAATAGCTCTAACTACTCCGGTAGTAGCATAAATAAAAGATAAATCACTAACGGCATCTTCTATTGAGGAAAAAATCTTAGCCTGGTTTATTATATCAATCGCCCCGACAGACATACTTTCTGCTTTTTTGTTAGGCCAGCCGTCGCGCGGCACAACAATACGCAAATCCCTTAAGCCAAAGTTTTTCATAGCTCTAGCACTTGCCCCTATATTTTCCCCTAATTGTGGAGCAACTAAAATTATAGCAATATTATTATTTATCATGGCAAATCCAAAGCATTACAAGAAAACAAATAGCAATAATATCCATACTCACCGGTAAGTAACCTGGCCAGAAGAAAAACTACATAATTCTCCATTTACAAGCTCTACACAAATAGCCCCTTGATTATCTATCCCCTTAAATATTCCGGAAATTTTTTCTATCCCATTATCCACAGTTATAGATTTATTCAGATTATAAGCACATTCAAGCCATCTGCTCCTAATACTATCAAAGCTATCTGCCTTTTGCCATTTAGAATAATGAAGCTGAAACTTATCCATAAAGGTATTTAGAAAACTATCTGGACTTTTTAAAATAATCCCCTCACTTAATAAACTCGTAGCTGATATACTTGGGGTATTAGGTACAAAATGAGTATTAACTCCAATACCAATTATAACATAGTTTATACCTTGTATATTTATAGATTCCAGCAAAATACCGGAAACTTTCTTTCCTTCTATGAGAACGTCATTAGGCCATTTCAATTTTATATCGGCTTTTGGTGCTTTAAGCTTATCTATAAATTCCAGAATGGTTTCTCGGAGCACAATAGCCGTAAGAAAAGATAATTCTTTGGTGCGATCTATACTTACTAAGGGTTGAAGCAAAATACTTGTATACAAATTACCGATAATAGATTCCCAGGGTTTACCTTTAGTGCCCCTACCGTTAGTTTGAGCTTTTGCTATAATTACAAAATTACCATTTACTCCACTTTTTGCAAGACGAAGAGCTTCATCATTAGTGCTATCAATTCGGTCAAAAATCAGTAAATTATAATTCTTTGCCCACGGTAACATTATTTTGGTAACCAATAATCTATATGCAAAATTAAATCTTTTAGATTTATAAAAGATATGATGAAGCAAAAATAAAGAAAAACAATGTAAATCCTACAGAAATAACCGATACCGATAATAAACCGCGATTGGTAGGTATAATTACCGTTTTTGCCATTGTCTCCGTAAAATATAGACATTTTACTACCTTTAAATAGTAAAACGCAGCTATTACACTACTGAGGATACCTAATACAGCTAAGGTAATTTCACCCTGTATAATAGCATTATAAAAAACATAATACTTGCCAAAAAATCCTGCAAGAGGCGGCAGACCTATCATTGAAAACATTATTATTGCTATTGCGGCTGCTATAGTTTTTCTTTCTGCAGCGATTCCTTGCAAATCAGCAAAACTAGCTATATCGCTTCTTTCGCCAAATAAAGCAACTAAACAGGCAAAAAACCCTATAGCACCAATAACGTAAATAAGCATGTAAATAATTGCAGAGCGGAAACCTTCCTCCGAATGAAGAGAAACTGCTATTAACACGTACCCCACGTTTAATATCGTACTATATGCCATTAACCTCTTAAGTGAAGACTGCATCATTGCTCCCAAGGCTCCTATAAAAATCGATAAAATAGCGGCTATTTTTATAAGATCTACTGAAATTCTTAAATAGTTCCCGAGCACTAAAGTTACAAAATTTATAAGTACAATTAGAGCTCCCACTTTTTGTGCTACGGCAAAGTAGGTAACTGCAGAAACAGGAGCTCCTTCATAAACATCCGGCGTCCATATATGAAGAGGAGCAGCAGATAATTTGAATAATATGGCAGCTAAGACAAATATTGCCCCTACTACTAACCCTATATTAAATTCGCCATCCAATGCAGCTTTTATATTATTAAAATAAATGCTACCAGCAAATCCATAAAAGAAAGATATACCAAATAACATTAAACAACTAATTAAAGACCCTAGGACAAAATATTTTAAGCCTGCTTCTGACGATTTTACATCTTTATTATTAAAAGCTGCCATTGCATAACCACAGAGGGCTTGCAATTCCAATCCGCAAAAAAGAATTATAAAATCTCTTGCCGAAATAGAAACAAAAACCCCAACACTCGACAATAAAATTAGGGTAATAAACTCTATCTTAATGATTTCCTCAGAAATTTTAATCAAGCTTTTATATATTACGATACTCATGATACTTAAAAACAGCACCAAAGCCTTAAGTTTGTAAATATGTGGAGAAACTTCAAAAGAATTCGAGAATATAGAAATACTTTCGTTTGGCACAAAATTTAAAATATATGCACCAAGAGCAATTAAAGCAGCTATAGTTACCAGGACAATAAACCTTAAGTGATCTTTAAAAAATACTGCCAACAATTGCATACACAAAGCAACAGACGTTAAAACAATCTCCGGAAAAATTAAAATAAATTGATTTAGCATGTCCATTTTTAACTTAAATATTTAAACTACTTTCTTTAAAACTATTTTTATCTACTTAGAACAATTTCTTTGTTGTTAAGCCTTTATAAACCGCCATATAAATCAGCAATTTTCATCACTGGTAGCTGGATGATTCGCAAAACGTCACTAGGTAAAATTCCAATATAAATAACTAAAATAATCAATGGTATTAATGCTGCTTTTTCGTATAAATATAGATCTTCGAATTTCGCCACATTCTGGTTAGTAACTTGACCAAATATCACACCCTTGTAGAGTTTTAGCATATAAATTGCTCCAAAAACCACCCCGAAAGCACATACTACACCCATAAATGGATTTACTTCATAAATACCAGCTATACTCAAAAATTCTCCGACAAAGCCGCTAAGGCCCGGGAGTCCAATTGAACCAAGCATAGCAATCATAAAGAGGGTAGCTAAAATAGGCATACTAGCTGCCACCCCACCGTACTTATTTATTTCTTTAGTATGATGACGGTCATATAAAATTCCTACTATTAAAAATAAGGCTGCAGAAATGAGGCCATGGCTTATCATCTGGAATATTGCACCATTTATTCCTTTCTCTGTAAAACTAAATATGCCACCAGTAACATACCCCATATGGGCAACGGATGAATATGCTATCATCTTCTTCATATCTGTCTGAACATAAGCTACAAGTGAAGCATAGACTACAGCAAAACTGCTTATCCAAATTACATATTCAGAAAATGCTTCTGAAGCTGAAGGGAGCATTGGCAGGGATACTCGAAGAAAAGCATATCCACCGAGTTTCAGTAATATTCCAGCGAGCATCACTGATCCAGCAGTAGGAGCTTGCACATGGGCATCTGGCAGCCAGGTATGAAAAGGAGGCATGGGGACTTTTACTGCAAAGGAAATAAACATGGCAATCCATAGTATTTTCTGCACTCCACAAGGTAATTGTGGTAAAAGTGTATTTAATTCGGGGATGTTAAATGTACCAGTCTGGGTATAAATATAAATTAGTGCAAGAAGAAAAAATACCGACCCCCAAAAAGTATAAAGGAAAAACTTAACTGCAGCGTATATCCTATTTTCACCGCCCCATACGCCGATAATAATATACATAGGAATAAGTATTACTTCAAAAAATCCGTAAAAGAGAAGCAAATTAAGCGAAGAAAAAGCCCCTATACAGAAAGATTCAAGCAATAAGAAGCAAAGTAAAAATTCCTTGATATATTTCTTGATTGTAAAGAGGCTTGCAACAATACACACAAGACTAAGCAGCGCAGTTAAGAAAATAAAAAATAACGATAAACCATCTACCCCGACAAAATATTCTAATCCAATCTTATCAATCCAGCGGTATCTTTCTACAAATTGAAACGAATCTTGATATTTATCAAAACTGAATAGTAAATAAGTTGTAGTAATGAGGGTTAGTACGGAGCTTAATATTGCTACATAAATAGCATAAATTTGTTTTCTCTGAGATCTACTTTGGCTAATAAAAAAGGTAATATATAATGCGCTAAAGAGCGGCAATAAAATACTAATTGATACAATTGGCAGATCTAACATCTATACACTCCAAGCTACCGGCAAATATCTAAAGACAAAAATTGTTATACATAACACTAAGGCAAAAACTATATATAATACATAGTTAACTATATATCCTGTTTGAACCCTGCATATACACCAACTAATTCCTCGGGTTAAATGGGCAAACCCGTTAGGACCGAATCTATCTATTATCTTAATATCAAAATACCCGACTAAACAGCTTAAAGCTTTAGTAAACCTTACAAATGTTTTGTCGTATAGCTCATCAAAGAAATATTTATTCTTTATCACACAATATATAAGATTAAACTTGTTAGAAATTTTCTGATATATATTACCTTTGTAACAATATATACCGATGATAGAACCAGTTACGCCTACAATTAAAGGCAAAAGCTGAATGAGTAAGGATACATGATGTTCATTGTAAGCTGTATTTAAATTAAAAATACTTCCAGAAAAATATCCGACCGGGCTCTCAATTGCCAAAATATAATAACCTAACGTTCCAGAAAATAAAGCACCTGCTACTAGAACAAGTAAAGGGGTGTTCATAATTTTTGGTGATTCATGAGCATGGTTAAAAACATCTTCAGAAAGACGGGTTTTACCGTGGAAAGTAACCATAATAATTTTTAAAGAATAAATAGCTGTTAACATAGCGGCTAGAATTCCCAAGGTAAAAGCAAAAATACCGACTCCTGAGGCCATATAGGCCGATTCTAGAATAAGATCTTTAGAATAAAATCCGGCTAGAGGAAAGATACCAATAATTGCCAGAGAACCTACCCAAAAATTAGCATAAGTTATCGGCATCTTTCTCCATATCCCTCCTATTTTAAATATTTCCTGCTCAGAGGTTGAATGGATGACACTACCGGCTGAAAGAAAAAGCAAAGCCTTAAAGAATCCATGAGTAACTAAGTGAAAAATTCCTGCCTGATAAGCGGAAACCCCGCAGGCAAAAAACATATAACCAAGCTGGCTGCAAGTCGAATAAGCAATAATTTTCTTTATATCAGTTTGTGCTATTGCGATAGTTGCTGCAAATAGGCAGGTAATTGCACCCACTACAGTAATAATAGCTAAAACATTCGGGCTATATTCAAACATAAATGAACAACGTGCTATCAAAAATACTCCTGCCGTAACCATTGTAGCCGCATGTATTAAAGCAGAAACAGGCGTAGGGCCTTCCATCGCATCTGGAAGCCATACGTGCATTCCAATTTGAGCAGATTTTCCCGTGCATCCAATAAATAACATCAAACATATAATATCTAGTACTTTAAATTCATATCCGAATATAGTTATAATCATTCTTGCTAAATCTTGGCTCTGGCCAAATACTCCGCTGAATTCCACAGTGCTTGCATAAATCAGCATAATAACAATACCGATAATAAAGGCAAAGTCACCGATCCGATTAACTATAAAAGCTTTAACAGCTGCATTATTCGCCGAATCTTTTTGGTAATAATAGCCAATTAGTAAGTAAGAACATAAACCCACTCCTTCCCAACCAAAAAATAACTGTAGAAAATTATCTGACGACACTAAAGCTAGCATAAAGAAAGTGAACAAAGATAAGTATGACAGAAATTTCGGTAAGTTCTTATCATCTTTCATATAACCTAATGAATATAGATGAACTACGGCCGAAACAAAAGTCACCAGTATAAACATTATCGCAGTAAGCTGATCAACATAAATAGCCCAGCTTACAGAGAGGGATTCAATATTTATCCATCTTGTAATAATTATATGGATAGTTTCTTTATTAATTCCAGCCCCTACGAAAACATAAGAAGCGAAAACTGCAGAAAGGATGATAGGAATAATAGCTGTAAAACTTGCTTGATTATTGCTTAATTTTTTACAAAAAATACCATTAAATACGCCAGAAATTAAAGGCAAAAAGATAATTAATTTGGTAACAAGTAACATAACTTTACCTCTCCTATCCTTTCATCTGGTTAATATCCTCGATCTCAATTGAGCCACGGTTACGGAAATATAACACTAAAATAGCAAGACCGATTGAAATTTCCGCAGCTGCAATGGATAAAATTATTATACTAAATACTTGCCCTACTATGTCCTGTAGATATACCGAAAATGCTACAAAATTTATATTCACCGCAAGCAGCATTAATTCGATTGCCATTAAAATTGTGATAACACTTTTTCGATTCATAAATAATCCAGTTACCCCTATGGAAAAAATAAAGGCCGCTAAAATTAAATAATGCTCTAAAGAAATATTGCTAATCGTCATAATTCAAATTTTCTAATCCAGATTTTCCCGTACTTTTCGCAAAAAATAGGCTATTTTCTTTATTTTTGCTCAACTGACTAGCAGGTTTTTGCCTTTTAACCCCAGGCCTTAAACGGAAAGTTAGAGAAATACTTGCAATCATTGCCGCGAATAATATTAGCCCAGCAGTTTGAAAGGGTAAAATAAAATCAGTATATAAAACCCTGCCAATCGCATAAGCATTACCAATATCAGGATTGAGCATAAATTGTAAATTATTTACCGGTATAATAAATTTGGTTCCAAGTAGAACCACAACAGTCAGGTCAATGAATAGAAAGAATGCTATAATAGCAGCAATTCCCATTTCTGCGCCTATTATACCCTTGAATTCAGCAAATTTTACATTAAGCATCATTACTACAAACAGGAATAATACTGCAACCGCCCCGACATAAATGATTATCAGCATCATTGCCAAGAATTCGGCTCCCATAAGAACCATGATTCCAGAAGCATTACAGAAAGTAAAAATTAGCCATAAAACCGCGTATACAGGATTACGGCTTGTTATTACCATAACACTACCAAGCACTAATAGAAAGGCAAAGAAATAGAAAAATATCGCCATAAATTATATTACCTGTATGGATAATCATCCTTTAATTTTCTTGCAAGCTCCTGCTCCCAAATTTCTCCGTTACGTAGCAGCCTTTCCTTGTTATACAGTAACTCTTCATGAGTTTCAGTAGCAAACTCAAAATTCGGCCCTTCAACAATTGCATCTACCGGGCATGCCTCCTGGCACATTCCACAATAAATACACTTTGTCATATCTATATCATACCTAGTAGTACGACGACTCCCGTCTTCTCTTGCTTCAGCCTCAATTAAAATAGCTTGAGCAGGACATATGGCCTCACATAATTTGCAAGCGATACAACGCTCCTCGCCATTCTCATAACGTCTTAAGGCATGCTCCCCCTTAAACCTAGGGCTAATAGGGCTTTTTTCGTACGGATAATCAATGGTAACTTTAGGCTTAAAAAAATATTTTAAAGTTAAGAACATCCCACATAGTATATCATATAAGACAAAGGATTTAATATATTTTATCATATTTACTTCTAAATAATTACGGCAGATTGCCTGTTATTAACAACAGCGAGGCTACGAGCACTACCCAAAATAAGGTTAGCGGTAAAAATACCTTCCACCCAAGATACATAAGTTGGTCATATCTATATCGCGGCAAAGTAGCTCTGATCCACAAGAATACAAACAGCAAAAAACAAATTTTTAGAATAAACCATATAAATCCTGGGATCGAATATAGAAAACTTATACCAAAAGGTGGTAGGTATCCTCCCATGAAGAACGTCACTGTCATCGCACTGACTAATATCATATTTGCGTATTCACCGAGAAAAAATAAAGCAAAACTCATCGATGAATATTCTACATTATAGCCAGCTACAAGCTCGGATTCAGCTTCCGGTAAATCAAAAGGCAAGCGATTGGTTTCTGCTAAAACAGAAATGAAAAACACCACTGCCATAGGAGCAAGGAGCAGATGAATCCAAAATGGCATTTCTCTTTGATATTCAACTATTTCGCTTAAATTTAGGCTTCCTGTTACAAGTAGAACTGTAACAATCACCAGCCCCATGGAAACTTCATAAGATATCATTTGCGCTGACGATCTAATAGCGCCTAAAAATGCATACTTAGAATTACTTGCCCAACCGGCCATAATAATACCATAAACACCAAGTGAAGATACAGCCAGAATATATAGCACTCCGACATTCATATCAGACAACACCCACCCTTCAGCAAAAGGTATTACAGCCCAGCCAACTAGACTTAAAATGAAAGTAATCATCGGCGCAATCATAAATACTATTTTACTTGCCGACGTTGGAACAATTGTTTCTTTAAATATAAGTTTTACCGCATCGGCAATTGGTTGCAAGAGACCAAAAGGCCCAACTCTATTGGGTCCCCGACGCATTTGCATAAGCCCTATTACTCGGCGTTCAGCATAAGTTAAATAAGCTACTGATAATAGTAAAGGTAATACGATTAAAATAATTTTAAGAATAATAAAAATTAACGGAACAATATATTCATAGAATAAATCCATCATTTTATGCTACTCCTTCAATCCTTTCTTTAAATGCTCCTGTTATTTGCATCTCATTTATTGCTTTTGTACATTTTGCCATAGTAATAGAAGCACGGCTAATTGGATCTGTCATGTAATAATTCATGACTATTTTTTCTAAAGGTTGTTTAGTCAGCTTTACACTAGACTCAAAAGATCGAAAATCATTATCCACGATTTCATCTATATGATTAAATATATTATATTCCTGTGCCATCCGTTTACGAATTAAAGATAGTTCATCTATTTTAATATCAAGCTCGAGTGCTTCTGCTACTATATTAACAATTTCCACTCCGGTTTTAGCAGAACCAGAAGGTGTTACCGCTGCTCGAGCGAACTGAGGCCTACCTTCCATATTAACGTAAATTCCATCTTGTTCAGTATAAGCAGCCTCAGGCAGAATAACATCAGCTCTATTAGCTCCCGCATCACCATGATGCCCCTGATAAATGACGAAAGTATCATCTCCTATTTGGCTCATATCAATATCATCTGCACCAAGCAAGTATAGAATTTTGATTTCACCCTTTTGGGTCTTTTTTAGGATTTGGTCAGTTCCATTACCTGAATTACCATAAATAAAACCAAGATCCAGTGCTCCTACCATAGAAGCATGATTATGCAAAACATTAAAGCCGTTCCAATTCTCCCGAACGATTTTGTATTTTTGAATAATTTTATGTAAGAGAGATAATATTGCATGAGCATCTGGACGCACTAAGACTCCATCGCCAACAATAACCATAGGATTAGCCGCCTTCGCTAGAAGCCCAGCAAATGTTGATATAGATTTATCATTACTTCCTTCGTTATCAGGGTTAATTGAGATTAAACTTTCCAGAATATCAACATCCCTGCCCAGTTCCATCATTTTATATGTTTGATTATCAGCTTCTCCAATTCTACCAACAATCAGATTTCCTGCTCTCACCATTTTACCAATCCTTGCATTTAAAACAGGAGCTACTTGTCTTGGATTAGCCCCTACAAGCAAACAAACATCAGCTTTCTCTATACCGGAAATAGTAGTATTAAATAAGTAATTACCTCGTGCTGATAAATCAAATTTGTAACCGAGTTGATTAGCGTCACAAAAGTCAGAACCAAGTTTAAAAAGCAATTTTTTCATCAAAAACAAAGTCTCACAAGGCACAGTAAAACCGGCAATAGCAGCAATAGCTGATTTATCGTTTGTGGAATTGAATTTGTCAGCGATTGAAGAAAGAACTCTTTCCCAGCTGACTTCTTGAAATCTTCCGCCTTTTTTGATGTAAGGTCTATCCAACCTTTGATTTTTTAGACCATCATAGGAAAACCTTGCTTTATCAGAAAGCCATTCCTCATTTATATCTTCATTGAGTTTCGGCAAAATACGCATTACCTCAAGACCTCTTGAATCAACGCGTATATTTGAACCAACAGCATCCATAACGTCTATTGACTCTGTCCCCTGCAGTTCCCAGTTGCGAGCAGTAAAGGCATAAGGTTTAGAGTTTAAAGCTCCTACAGGGCACAAATCTATTACATTACCTGATAGCTCAGAGGTAAGGGTTTTTTCCAGATAACTAACAATTTCCATATGCTCTCCCCTACCGATTGTGCCCATTTCTGGTACGCCTGCGACATCAGTACAAAATCTGACACAGCGGGTACAATGTATACACCGCGTCATATGAGTCTCAACTAGAGGGCCTAGATTTTTATCTTTCACTGAACGTTTATTTTCAGAATATCTACTTCTGCCTTTACCATATTTAAAAGCTTGATCTTGCAAATCACATTCCCCACCCTGATCACAAATTGGGCAATCTAGAGGGTGGTTGATAAGCAAAAACTCCATCACCCCTTCTCGGGCTTTTATTACCCTTGCACTACTTGTACTAACTACCATACCGTCACTTGCCGGCATAGCGCAAGACGCAACAGGCTTAGGAGATTTTTCAATATCAACTAAGCACATACGGCAGTTGCCGGCAATTTTTAAACGCTCGTGGAAACAGAAATGCGGTATTTCCAATCCGGCAGCTTCACAGGCTTGCATAACAGTCAATCCTTCTTCTATTTCAATTTCTTTGCCATCAATAATTAATTTCGGCATTTGACCACCTAAAACCTGTTTTATAATTTGTTACATGATATATTATGGTTATTTAAAACTAAAGTTTTTTTAAATAATTCTGATTTTTATTTATTGGTATTTTCTTACACTTGACAAAAATAATACTTGCTTTAGCATGAACCAATAAAAATTTAGTTAGATCTAATCCTAAAGTTAAGGAAATTCAAGCCATAACTAGATTTATTTTTATTAATTTTAGTACTATTGTAGTAAAAAGTATTTATGTCCATAAACTGTAAAAGAGTCCTCTTTAAGATTTCTGGTGAAGCTCTTATGGGAAACAAAAGTTTCGGACATGATTTTGAAACTCTGCAAACTATAGCAGAAGATATAAAAGAGGTGGTTAACCTTGGCGTACAAGTATGCGTAGTAGTTGGAGGTGGCAATATTTATCGTGGAATTGATGCCTCTTTACTAGGAATGGAAAGAGCAGCAGCGGATTATATGGGAATGTTAGCTACTGTTATTAATGCGCTAGCATTACAGAATACTATGGAAAAAACTGGTATATACACTAGAGTTCAATCTGCAATTCCAATGACTACTATTTGCGAACCATTTATCAGGCGACGAGCTATCAGGCATATGCAAAAGGGAAGAGTTGTCATTTTTGCCGCCGGGATTGGGAACCCGTTTTTTACAACTGATAGTGCAGCTGTTCTTAGAGCTATAGAAATGAATTGCGATCTTCTGTTTAAAGGCACAAATGTTGATGGAGTGTACGATTCTGATCCTAAAAAGAATAAGGACGCAAAAAAATTTGCGGCACTTAACTACACGGAAGCTTTAAGAGATAATTTAAAAGTAATGGACATGGCTGCGATTGCCGTAGCACGAGAAAACAATTTACCTATAAAAGTTTTTTCTATAAAGAAACCAGGTAATTTTGCCCAGGTACTACAGGATAAAGGGGAATTTACTATTATAAATGGAAATTAAGTTTTAAGAAATTTACTAAGGGGGCATAAATGGACCAAACATTTAAAAATGATTTAACTGACAAAATGAATAAAGCAATTATTATTCTTGAAAAAGAATTATCGGGTCTTAGAACAGGAAGGTCTTCCGCTAATTTACTTGATCCGGTTGTCGTAGAAGTTTATGGAAGTAAAATGCCTATATCTCAAGTTGGTACGGTTTCAACCCCGGATGCTAAGACCATATCCGTCCAAGTATGGGATAAGTCCATGGTCAAAACCGTCGAAAAAGCTATTGCTGATGCAAATCTTGGTCTTAACCCTAGTTCTGATGGCCAAATTATCCGGATGAGTCTACCTATCTTGAGTCAGGAAAGGAGGCAGGAGCTGGTAAAAATTGCTCATAAATATGGCGAAAATACTAAAGTTGCCGTAAGAAACATCAGAAGAGACGGTATGGAACATCTGAAAAAAATGGAAAAAGATGGTACTATATCAAAAGATGAACACCATAATATTGGAGAAGAAATTCAAAAACTAACCGATGATTTTACAAGTAAAGTTGATCAGCATATAAAGTCTAAAGAGGAAGAGATTTTAAAGGTTTAGATATATGCCCCAGCTCATAAGATAAAACATATATGCACCAACAAATAAGCACTAAATCCATTGCACGAATAGCCGCTATTCAAACTTTGTATAAATTTGCCAGTTCTCAAGGTAAAACTGATATAAATTCAGCATTATTTAGAATAAAAGAGTTTTACAAAGACGTAGATTTTAAAAGTGATCACGATATTGATCAAAAGAGTACTCTTAAACTTAAACCGAGCTATAGCTATCTGGAAGAGTTAGTTAAATATACCTATAATAATTTATTAGAAATTGACAAAGAAATTTCTTGGTTTCTTACTAAGTCATGGACTATTACTAATCTACCCATGCTTCTTCTTTCGGTTTTAAGAGTAGGGATATGTGAACTTGCATATTTTCCGGAAACTCCTAAAAAGGTCATAATTAACGAATATACTGATATAGCAAATGATATGCTAGATGAAAATGAAATTGGATTTGTGAATTCTATTTTACATAATTATGCACAGTCAAGGCCCTAATAACCCGTTTACGTCTGCATCTACCGGATATCGGGGAAAATTTACCAAAGTCAAAACCGCCAAAGGAAGGAAAAAATCTTCAACTCTTTGGCTTATGCGTCAGCTTAATGATCCTTATGTGGCAAAATCAAAATTAGACGGTTACAGATCCCGGGCAGCTTACAAATTACTTGAAATAAATGAGAAATTCAGAGTTCTAACCTCTGGCATGAATGTTGTAGACCTTGGTGCTGCTCCAGGGGGATGGAGTCAAGTAGCCGCTAAAATCATTCAGTCTGACAGCAAAAATGCTGCAAATAAGCTAATTGCTATCGACCTCTTACCTATAGACCCTATAGCTGGAGTAGTTTCCTTGCAAAAAGATTTCTTTGCTGAGGATACAAAGACCTTAATAATAAATAATTTGAACAATCAATTTGCTGATGTAGTATTAAGCGATATGGCCGCTAATACTACTGGGCATAGTGCTACAGATCATTTACGAATAATTGACCTTTGTGAAAATGCTTTTGAGTTTGCCATAAATATACTTAAACCTGGGGGACATTTTATTGCTAAGATTTTTAGGGGTGGAACAGAAAGTGATTTACTCGCTAAGGTAAAACAAAATTTTACAACGGTTAAGCACTTTAAACCGGCTGCAAGCCGCAAATCATCTAGCGAATTTTATTTGATAGCCCTGCAAAAAAAATAGTTTACTCTTACTTTTTATAGTTATACTCTAGCTCTACATAATCTCAAATATTTCAAACCAACTAATATAACGTAAGTGCAGTTAGACCATAAGAAGATAGTAGAAAAATATAAATCGTACAACATAGTAGTAGACGAAGCAAAGATAAAAAAAGCGATTGAGTTTGCTGTAAAATACCATGGTATGCAACAAAGAGAATCAGGAGCGCCTTATTATTCTCATCCTCTTGAAGTAGCTGAAATAATTGCCGAAATGCGTTTGGACACAGATTCCATAGTTACTGCTATCCTACACGATACTATTGAAGATACAGACTTAACGCTCGAGGAAATTGAACAGAATTTTGGCAAGGACGTTGCAAAATTAGTTGACGGTGTTACTAAACTTACCAAAATAAAATTTCACGAAGATAATGCTCGCCAAGCGGAGAATTTTCGAAAACTGCTAATAGCACTGAGTGATGATATTAGAGTTTTACTTATTAAACTCGCTGATCGTCTTCACAATATGCGTACCATAGATTTTATTAGTAATCAGGAAAAAAAGGAAAGGATAGCTTTAGAAACTCTTGAATTATATGCACCGCTAGCTGAAAGAATAGGAATGCAACAAATAAAAACGGAATTACAAGATATTTGTTTTGGAATATTAAACCCAGATATTAGGGAATCAATAGTTCTGCGCTTTAAAACTATTGAACGTGAATCCGGACAAGATAAGCTTATCCCCCAGATTATTGATGAGTTGCAAAAAACACTTGAGGGACAAGGTTTGAAAGCAGAGGTTTCTGGAAGAAGGAAAACTCCTTATTCCACATGGATGAAAATGAAGCAAAAAAATATTAGCATAGATCAGTTATCCGACATAATAGCTTTCAGAATACTAGTAGATAACGTTGAAAATTGTTATAGAGCTCTTGGTATAATACATACAAGCTATAAAATGGTTCCTGACACTTTTCAAGATTTTATAAGCACTCCTAAAAATAATAGATATCAGTCTCTGCACACAGTAATTATTGGACCCTTACTTCAAAAAGTCGAGATCCAAATTAGGACATATAAAATGCATGATATAGCAGAGCTTGGAGTAGCAGCTCATTGGCGCTATAAACAAGGACAGGATGAGAGTGTTGATACTACGCAATACGTATGGATTAGAGAATTGCTTTCAATTCTGGAACAAAATAATAATCCCGAAACATTTCTCCAAAATACTAAGTTGGCAATGTATTATGATCAAGTATTCTGCTTCACTCCCAAAAGCGAACTCATAGCTTTGCCCAAAGGAGCTACTACCGTTGATTTTGCTTATATGGTACATTCTGATATAGGTAATAAATGCGTAGGCGCAAAAGTAAACGGTAAAATAGTACCTCTCAAAACTCAACTTGTTAACGGTGATCAAGTTGAAATAATTACTTCTAAGCATTCAACAGTTTCACTTTCATGGGAAAAATTCGTCGTTACAGGTAAAGCAAAAGGTGAAATTCAGAAAGTTATTCAAAAACAATTGAAAGGGCAACACATAAAGCTTGGCAAAACAATCATCTCTAAGGTATTAAAAGCCAATAAAATAGAAGAAGAAAACAAAGCTATAGAAGCAGCGTGCAAGTTTTTTAGCAAAACCCCTGATGAATTATTTTTTGCAGTCGGAGAAGGCACAATTACTAGAGAAGAAGTAGTAAAGCTCGTAATCCCTAAAAAAAGCAGGTTAAGTTCTACTCTATCCTTGTTGAAATTTGCAAAGAAATCTTCTTTCAGATCAGAAGATGAAAATGTAATACCTATTAAAGGTCTTATACCAGGTATGGCTATGCATTATGCAAAATGCTGTCACCCTCTTCCGGGGGACAAAATAGTAGGTATAGTACATACGGGAAGTGGGATTACGATCCATACATCTGATTGCGAAATGCTAAATAATTTTGCCAGTATGCCAGAAAAAATTCTTGACCTCACCTGGGATAACAATAAATCAAATATTCCTTTCATTTCCAGAATAAAAGTTTTGTTATTAAATGAACCAGAAAGCCTTGCTACTTTAGCCGGAGAAATTGCTAAAAATGGGGGTAATATAACTAATTTTAAAATCCTAAGCCGTAACAGTAACTATTTCGAATTGATATTTGACATAGAAGTTAAATCTTTAGCGCATATAGAAGTGATAATAAATGCTCTGAGAATCAAAGAAGTTATTCAATACGCAGATAGAGATAAAAATTAGAAAGTTCTTAAATGTGTGCAATTCGAATTTTCGTTAGAATCAGATAACTAAAATTATACCATAAGCTACTGAACTATCTGATATATTAAAAAATTGAATTACTTAATGATACCAGTAATATTACGTATATTCTCTATGAGAATATACCAAATTTCTATGTTAAGTGATTGTTGGCAAGAGACATATCATTTATTTTCTTTGTTTTATTACTACTTTAAAAATAGTTTAAAATATTGTTATATACATTCCCTACCTTTGGCCAATAGTAGGTAAAATCTTAACTTAAATAATAGATTCTATATTTGCAATTTCACAGCTACTACGTAGCTCTTTGTCTAAAGTAGCAATTTTTGCTTCAAGTCGTAAAGCTAGTTCCAAATAAGCTGAATCATATGAAGTCAAATTATAAGCAGTAGCAATTCTACCTATTGAATATAGAGCTTCAGATGTAGAACAAAATTTATCAACTGTAACAGGTAATTGGGTGAGTATTTGTAAATATTCTTCATAATCGCTGTTATTAATCCGCTGTTTTTTCAATGATGAAATAAGAACATTGTTACATTCCAAGTAAAATACAGGGGGAACATACACATTAAAAACATTATTTGATATTTGATTATAAACTTCGTCCACCTTAAGCTGTAATTCGTCCGGTAGAATTGATGTCATAATGAAAGAACAATCTATAACTAGATTCATTTTCTACCAAAATTTTTTAGTTCGATAATATCATCTACTTTGCCGATCCGAGTGCGTTTTTTGAGGACATTTAATTTTTTAAACAAATCGTTAGATTTTTGGGCATAATATTTCCTTACCGGTATAATAAAAGCTACTTTTTTCCCCCTGTTTGTTATACATAATTCTTCACCACTTTCTACTTCCTTGATTAATTCCGGTAGATGGGTTTTTGTTTTAAACATTCCTACTATTCTCATAGCTCAACTCTACTAATCTAGTTTATTCTACTAGTTTTAACATACCTTAATAGCAAAAGCAATAAAAGAAGTACATGGATTAAAATATAAGTTAATTACTGATTGATTTTTGCACGAATTATTTATTTAAGGTCGTTTTCTTATCTCCTCAAACAATAAAGTAGTTAGTTGATGCAGTTCTTCTATTTCTTCACGAAGCAATTCAATAGAGGTTTTAGTGGATTTTAAATGAGCAGCTACTAATTCGTTAAAATCTACAGTACAATTCTTCTTGATATAATTTTCGATCTCTTCTTCCTGTTTTCTTACTTGCTTTCCCATATCCTCCAGCTTATTTAAAGCGAAAACTATAGAATCCTGTAGTTTATGTACTTTTTGTTCCATTAGAATATCCTCTTATATTTCCTTCAGCGATTGTATTTTTTAACAATAATCTGATAAGCTTATTAATAGCGTTCTGATGCTCTAAATCATTAAGGAGCATAACATTACGGATAACCTCCCGACGCATTTGCTCCTGGTCTATTGGTATCTGATATGTAACTTCGGTTTCTAGTCCTCATAAAAATAAGATACTTTCTCCCCAAGTGCCTTAGAGAGTAAAATTAGCCTTCCTATTGAAACTCTATTTTTTCCTTTTTCGTACTTGGAAAGCTGCTGACCGGTTATACCGACAGCTTCTGAGAGTTGCTTACGTGAGAAACCTTTTGATAACCTTAAAGAAGCTATTTTACTACCGATAAATTTATCTATTTCTGTTATATAATCGTTTCTTCGTACCATTATTGCCTCCTTGTTAAATATATATTCAAGTACTTGGAATCTATTACAGTAACTATCCCAAAAAACAGTAATGATATTTGCCCTGTGGTGGGGTACCGATATTTGGATTCTTATATTTAATTATATATCATGTTTTTACTAATTCGCCCTATAATACCGTAATAATTACTACCGTATTTATTACGGTAGTAATATAATTGAACTTTGTACTCGATAAACAACTTAAAATAAGTAGACGTATTAAAAAGTTAAGAAATATTATTACGAAATTGTAATTTTAAGTATAAAATTCCTAAAAAAGTGTTTTATACTCAAGATACCTTAATTAAGGGTTTTTATTGGAAACTCAGGCTTTTTATTTCAAGAATTAGCTGCAGATATTATGGATATGTTTAAATAATTATGGTATAACTTGAACCCAGATTTATTACAAAAATATTAATTCGTATATTATATTATGCCTAAGTTTAAGCAATATCAAACCCCTCTAGAAAATAAAATAATCATCTCGAAGCAGAATGATCTGAAATCTGAATTTTCGTCCATAACAAATATACCTGGATTTGTTATAGCTAAAGATGTTCATTCCAGATATTCGGTCATTAGTAAAGATTACGCCTTATTACTTGGCTGGAAGAGCCCGGATCAATGTATTGATTTAACAGATTTCGACATACCTTGTGAAGCGGTAAAGGCAGCAGAGCAATTTAGAACTCTTGATCAAAAAGTGGTAGATACTGCAAAAGCCGTGCTAAGCGTGTACATTTGCAATTATTCATCCGGTTGGAAAACTTTAATTAGCAATAAGACCCCTATACATCAGGAAAATGGGAATGTTGCCGGAATATATGGCCAGGTCATGGACGTATCAAATACCAATATGTTTAATTGGTATTTGGCCTTAAACCAAAAGGATCAGAAATTTATAAATACCAAAAATAAACCGGCAATTTACATTTTAAATCAAGAGCATTCCCCTCTACCGTTAAGCAAACAACAACAAGCATGCGTATTCTTATTGCTGCGCGGCAAATCCATGAAAGAAATTGCTAAAATTTTAAATTTATCGGTACGGACTGTAGAATCCTATTTTATGATAATCAAACTAAAACTAGGATGTAATAATAAATCTCAAATCATAGAAAAAGCAATTAATAGCGAGTTTCTATATTATATTCCAGAAGATATAATTTCTATGGAAATGCATTAGGTATTATGAGAAAAATTATTATCACCTGTATGGTAGGTAACGCATTAGAGTGGTACGATTTTATCTTATACGCTCAATTTGCTTATATACTTAAAGAAAAGTTTTTTCCAGATAGTTATATTAATGAAATACTGACTTTTGCAATATTTGCTGCTGGATTTATTGTTAGACCAGTTGGAGGAATTATTTTTGGAAACATCGGCGACCGATTTGGTAGGCGGATTTCCTTAGCTATTGGCATACTAACAATGGTAGTACCCACTACTATAATCGGGTTATTACCAAGTTACGATTCCATCGGTCTAGCTGCTCCTATAATTTTAACTATAGCACGATTGGCACAAGGATTTTCATTAGGTGGAGAATTCAGCGGTTGTGTAATTTACCTCACAGAACATTCTCCAGCAAATAAAAGAGGTTTAGTCGGCAGTATTGTATATATTAGCCAATGTCTAGGAATGTTGTTTGGGTTAATAGTTGCCTACTTACTTAGTTTCCTTTTATCAAAAGAAGATTTATGGTCATTTGGCTGGCGCTTGCCTTTTATTAGTAGTTTTTTTATCGGTATGATAGGATTGTACATAAGAAATAGCCTATCGGAAACTCCATTATACACTAAAATAAGGGATCGGAGATTAACTACAGCATCTCCTTTAAAAGAAATACTGCTAAATCATAAAAAGAAGATTTTTCTAGCAATTGGTCTTTATATTAATGTTACAGCTCCTTTTTACGCCGCAACGATCTTTATTCAAAATTATATGATAAACCTTGGTTACAGCCAGAGCGAAAGTTCGATTTCAGGCGCCCTGACTCTAATAATTTTAATGATCTCTTTTCCGGTAGCAGCATTCATCTCAGATAAAATTGGACGCAAACCTGTAATTTTTTATAGCTGTTTAGGACTTATAATTCTTACATATCCGATTTTCCTCATGATAAACGAATCTTATTACCTTGCAATAACTGCGCAAGTTTTATTTGCTATTATAGTGGCATTTCATATGGGAGCAATTCCGACAATTCTAGTAGAACTTTTTCCAACTAGAATTCGTTTTACAGGGGTAGCATTATCATGTAACCTAAGCGCCGCTATATTTGGAGGTACAGTACCTATGATTGGTACATGGTTATATCAAATCACGGGAGACAGGTTAGCCATGTCTTATTATTTAACTTTTCTAGCCGTTCTGGCTATGTTCATAATGTATTTTTATAAGGAGACATATGATAATATATTATAACTATTATATTTTTATTTAATTTTATACGCCAAAATCAGCCCTTATCTTTTGCTTCAAGCGGGTGAAACTCTTTTAATGTTTTTTTCAAATGAGAAGCTTGTACATGCATGTATATCTGGGTGGTACTAATATCACTATGCCCGAGTAATTCTTGAATAACTCTTAAATCTGCACCATTCTCAAGTAAGTGGGTAGCAAAACTATGGCGAAGAATATGAGGAGAAATACTATCAGGATCAAGCCCTGAGTTCAAACTTGCTTTTTTTAACAACAATGCAAAATTCTGCCTTGTCATATGCCCCTGAGTTGAATGACTAGGAAAAAAATAGCTATTTGATTTCGAATTTTTGCTAAGGCAAAAACTATTGCGAATTTTCAAATATTTTTCTAAAGCATTCTTTGCTTGATCATTAATAATTATAACCCTTTCCTTTGAACCTTTCCCTTTAATTAAAAAGCTCTTTCTAATTGTAGAGCAATTATTCCCGCTAGTAATATCAATCATTTTCAAGCCGACAAATTCACTAACACGCATACCGCTAGCATATAATAAATGGATCATTGCGTTTAATCTAATCCCGTCAGGAGTACTATCCTGCTTACAATATTCAAGTAATGCTTTTATATTATCAATTGATAAAAATTTAGGTAATTTAGAATTATAACGAGGTAAATCCACCACCAAAACAGGGTTATAATCTGTATAATTCTCACTTACTAAAAATATAAAATAGCTTTTTAAAGTTGAAATTTTACGATTTATCGACCTAGGAGATATTCCAGATTTAGCCAGTTCTAAAATGAATCTATTAATATCGGAGTCTTTTACTTCCAATTCCGTTAATCGGTTTTTAGTTAAAAACTCCTGAAAGTCTTTTAAGTCACGTTTGTAACTGAGTACCGAATTTTTGGCAATCCCCCTCTCAGCAAGCATCATCTCTAAAAACTGTTCGATAAACTTCATATATCAGGATTTTTTGGAGGCCAAGGCCGGAATCGAACCGGCGAATAGAGGATTTGCAGTCCACGGCATTACCACTTTGCTACTTGGCCATTTTCAAAGATATGTTAAAGCTGCTTCCAAGTTCTAGCTAATTTCAGCATAAAAAGCAATAATATTTTCAAGGATAGCGTACTTAACTAATCTTGTTTACTCGTTGCGCATGACGGCCGCTTTCAAATTCAGTAGTTAAAAATTTATTTATAATACGGAAAACAACCTCCTCTTCCGTGATTTTACTACCAAGAACTAGCACATTCGCATTATTATGTGATCGTGATCGCTCTGCCATAAATTCATTTAAACATAAAGCAGCTCTCACCGAAGAACTACGATTGGCTGCAATTGACATACCAATGCCTGTTCCACAAATTAATATTCCTTGCTTTATATTACCTTCAATAATCTCCTCAACAACTTTTTTTGCATAATCTGGATAATCAACCCTGTCTGTATTATAGGACCCTAGATCAATAATACTTTTTTTCTTCTTTTGGTAAGTTATTAAATGGCGGTTTGCCGGATTATTTGAATATATCTCATAACCAGCATGATTTAAAAATTCTAGAATTTTTAACTTCAAATCAAACCCTGCATGATCATTTGCAATTGCTAGATCATAATTTCGCATAAAAATATCCTTTTTATAGAAAATAATTAGTATTTATTATATAATACTGGCGAGTTAATAAATAATAAATTTTAAACCGTAGGCACAAGTTAAATGAAAAATTATAGTTTTTACATATTACTATATTTAGCTGTTACCACTTTATCTGGTTGTGCGGTAACAAAACAACAGGCTCCCATAGAATACCATCATGGTAGTTCAAATTTAGGAGATTCCAAGAGCTTAAACGAAAACACCGTAACTGTTGTCAGCAATGATGGAGAAATAATATCAAGTAGATCTGAAGTAGAAGAACTTCAAGAAGTTATAAAACCTAATCTGGATGACGAAAATTATATAGTACCAGAAAGCAAACCAGTAGAGCTAAATTATAAAATAATTGAGCACCACGTAAAAGAAGAAGAAACTATACAAGAAATAGCTGCTAATTATCAACAAACTGTAAATGAAATTGCAGAAATTAATGATTTATCACCCCCTTATAATTTAGAAGAATTTCAGATACTAAAAATAAAGGTGCCAAAAGATTTTATTCAAAAACCTATAGTAACTATTAAATCAAAAGAAATACCGGCAAAACAACTATCAGAAGCTGCAGATTATATTCCTCCTGTTACAGGTACTGTTATAGCAAAATTTGGTCAAAAAACAGAGCATGGAACAAATAAAGGAATCAATATTTCTGCCGATGAAGGAACAAAAGTCGTAGCCTCTGCATCCGGTAAGGTAATTTACGCAGACTACGATGCTACTTTCGGTAATTTAGTTATCATAAAACTGGATAATAAAAATATAGTGCTTTCTTATGCTCACCTTGCAAGTTTAATAGTAGCGAAAGGAGCTACTCTCAAACAAGGAGATATAGTCGGTTATGTAGGTCATACCGGCAAAGTAAAACAACCGCAACTGCATTTTGCTATAAGAGAAGGGAAGAACGCAGTGGATCCATTAAAATTTGTGAATTATTAGTATAAGATATAATAAACCATATTTTAAATTTACTTGGAACATAGAGCACACATATTATCTAAATATTATATTTCAAATAATAAATTATTAGGTAAGATAATTACCTAAGTTGTAGAATATAAAATACAATTTAAATTAAAAATTACCTAAATAATGTCAAACTTACTTAATATGGTTCTTTTAGTTACGGCTGGTCTCGTTTTAGTTTTAATGTATTTAAAACTAAAAAAAGAAAAAGAACCAAAAATTAAAAAAGTGGTTGTAGTAGACCCGGAAGCCCAACAGCTATACGCCTCCCAGAAACATAAGCCCGATGAAGAAAAAACTCTTACGATACAGGAAAAAATTGAGTTGTCATGGCAATTTCTGGTAAATATTAAAAATCAGGTACTAGAAAAATTTTCACAAACAGACCAAGAAAAAGTAATGAGAGCCGGCACTATACTTGTTGAACATGGCATGAAATATCAACATGATGTTGAGCTAGAGATAAGAGTTCGACAAGAATCAAAAGCTAAGTCTGTTACCAAATCTAAAGAACAGGATCAATCAATGTCTCGATAATCTAGCTAAGATTAAATTAAGGGAAAATTTTAACTTCACAAAGCCTTAAAATAGCTCGATTATTACTTTCTACGGAGATTATTTTTTGAAGACAATTCATAAGAAAAAAGCTAGAATGCCCATAGTTACCTCGTAGGACTTACCATTAAGAACGATAAAATGACTATGCAAACGGATAAGTAACAGGTCGCAATACTAAAAGGACCAACTTACTCTAAATAAAACCCACGCAAAATCTCTGACAAGGTTTACAAAAGTACTAACCCTGGCTAGCTTTAAACAATCTCTGTTTTGTTTTATCCCAGCTATACTGAGTATTAACAGTTTTAACCTCGGTAGTTAGGATATCACCATTCGGTAATTGTGCTACATCTAGACCATTCTTGAGGGAGTCAACAATAAGAGGTGTTGTTTTACAAATATAGTTAATATCAGAAAAGATATCGTCTTTGCTTTGAGTCTTTACATGTAAATCATTTTTTTCCAGAATATCAGACATATGTAACAATTAATAATTAAATTAACAAAAACTAATAATTTAACTATACCATCTTTTAGAGAAAGCATCAAGAATCCTTTTAAAGAAGTATTTCTACAAATTGTCCTACCTTAAAATTCAAAAACAATCTATAATCAAAGGGTTATAAATTAAGCACGTAGAGGCCAAAATCTTAATTTTTTTATGGACAATAATATAAACTCAGTAGTTCCGCTCAAGGAAGTATTTAAAAAGATTTGTTATTTTCTTTTAAGTCAGCATAAATGGAAAGTAGTCTCTTTAATAACAACAATTTTCATTTCAGGAATAACTACCTCTGTTGACAGTATTTTACTTCAAAAACTTACCGATCAAATAGAGCAATATTCAAATAATCATCTCCAGGAATCTAATTTAGCGATAATACTTCTCAAATGGATATTAATATACGCTTTATGGTGGGAAGCACTAAACATTACTTGGCTTATCTATAACTACATATATCTAAAAACGTTACCTAAAATCAAATCCCAGGTTATTAATGAATTATATGATCATATTCAATACCACAGCTATAGTTTTTTTCAGGGTAAATTAGCCGGAGAGATAACAAATCGAATTACTGAAGCTTCAAGATCATTGGAAATGATTTTTACTCATTTAAATGAGGATATTCTGAGAAAATTTTCAGTTATTATTTTTGCTCTTATAACTATGTATATAGTACATTACGCTATAGCACTTATATTTTTAACTTGGCTAATAATATTTGTCAGTACAAGCTTATATTTTGCCAAAAATATTCATCACTATTCAGCAATATATAGCAATAACAAGGCTTTAATATCAGGAAAAATAGTTGATGCTATAGCTAACATTTCAGTAATAAGGATGTTTACATCCCACAAATTTGAGAAAAAGTATCTTTTTACGCAAACGGAAAAAGCGACTATCAGCGATCAAAACATGTTATGGTTTATGCTTAAACTGAGATATGGCCTTGGTATATCATGTACTATTATGATCGTTGCTATTGTTTATTACATTATTTCTCTCAGAGGACAAAATATTATCACAATCGGTCAATGTGTTTTAGTTATCACTTTATGTATTGCAATTACTGAAGATATATGGGACTTAACCAAGGAATTCGGTGATGTTTTTGAACAGATAGGGGTTTTTAGTCAGGCCATAAGTTTAATTCAAAAATATACTATTACCGATGTAGAAAATGCACAAAAATTAATCATAACGCATCCTTCTATTGAGTTTCAAAATGTCACTTTCTACTATCAAAATCAGGATAATATCTTCAAAAACAAATCTGTAAAAATTGAAGCCTATCAAAAAGTTGGTTTAGCCGGTTTTTCGGGATCCGGTAAAACCACCTTTACTAATCTGATAGCAAGGCTTTTTGATATTGAAGAAGGAAAAATATTAATCGATGGGCAAGATATTAAAGCAGTTACCCAAGATAGTTTACGCCGAAATATTTCGATTATCCCCCAAGAACCTATTCTATTCCACAGATCGATTATTGAAAATATAAAATATGGGACTGAAAGCGCAACATATGGAGAGGTGGTTACCGCTGCAAAATCAGCTTATATACATGATTTTATAACCAAATTACCAGAGGGCTATAATACTCTTTGCGGTGAAAGAGGTAATAACTTATCAGGCGGGCAAAGGCAACGTATTATAATTGCTCGTGCTATACTTAAAAATGCCCCTATCTTGATTCTTGACGAAGCAACAAGTGCCCTAGATAATCTTACTGAAAACCTAATTCAGAGATCACTTAAGACCCTTATGAAAGGTAAAACAGTTCTAGTGATCGCCCACAGATTATCTACCTTACTTAATATGGATCGAATTTTGGTATTCGATAATGGTCATATAGTTGAAGACGGAACCCATAATAAATTGAAAACTAACGGTAAATTATATCAGCAATTATGGAATGCACAAAAAGACGGATCAATAGCAGAATTATATTAGGGATACTATTTAATGATAATTAATATTATTTCTGTAGGCAAATTATCTCCAGCATATAGAGAGCTTGCCGATCATTATTGTAAAATGATTAAATGGAAGTTAAAAGAAACAGAGTTAAATTACACTAAAAAATTATCAGAAATCCAGGTCAAGGCTTATGAGGCTAAATTAATTAACAACCAAATAATTAGTAATTCATATAAAATTGTTCTGGATGTGCAAGGTCAACAACTAAACAGCCAGGAGTTTAGTTATTTGTTTAAAAACCAGATGATGATAGGGCAAAATATAGATATTATAATTGGCGGAGCTTTCGGTCTTGATAATTCAATCATTAAAAACAGTAGTATCAGATTAAGCTTATCAAAAATGACCCTACCACACCAACTAGCTAAACTTGTTTTGCTTGAGCAAATATATAGATCACAAACTATATTAGCAGCCCACCCTTATCATAAATAATTAGCTTTATGGCCAATTATTAGCATTTAGTGGTAGAAATAATAGAGCAACTGTTAAACAAAAAATCATTTTTCCTCTAAATTGAGGCTTATACGTAATAAGCCTCAATTGACAGGAAATTTATTCAATCTACTCGGACTTATAATTAATTAAACTTTTTCTACTTTCCTGAACAAGAGAGCTTTTAAGATATATAAAATAAATATAATTACAAACCAGTATATAATAATTTCTCCGGTTAAAAGCAACGAACCATCCTTACCGATTATTTGTTTAAATAATAACCATATTGAGGCAATAAGGGCTGTTGGGGCTATTATAAATACTGCTGGACATTTAAATGGCCTTTCTACATTTGGCAAACGGAGCCTAAATATCATAACTATAATAGCTACTACCACATAATCAAGAAGAGCAGCCATACTAGAAAGTTGTGCTAGTATAGAATAAGGGCAAAACGCCGCCATAACGGCAAATACACTTGTAAACATTATAATCGTTACGTGGGGGCTATCATATTTATGATGTAATTTTGCCAGAAACTTCGGTAATAAGCCATCTCTTGCGATGACATAAAAAATACGTGATTGACCGTAAATATTCATCATTATAACAGTAGTCATACCAGCTATACCACCGGTAGCTACTAAAGCTGAGCCAATATTACTGTTATTAAATTTCAAAGCATGTGCCAGAGGCTGAGCGTTATTTAATTCAGTATAAGGGATGATTCCAGTTGCTAATCCTCCTACAATCATATAAACGACCGTAGCCAAAATTAATGAACCGATAATACCGATCATAAGATCACGTTTTGGATTTTTACATTCTTCTGCTGCACTAGCAAGAACGCCAAAGCCAGTAAAAGCAAAAAACAAAATTGAAGAACCAATTAATACATCATCAAAACCATTAGGCATAAAATTTTCCCAGTTTGTTGCATCAAAATGAGGAGCAGCGAAAAGCATGAAAGCAAATATCGCTATCATTTTTATAAACACCAAAATGTTATTTAATCTCTTACTATCTTTAGTACCAAGATATAACATAAACCCAACAAAAACTACTATAGTAAAGGCTGGAATATTAAATATCCCTCCTTCAAAAGGAGATTTTCTAAACTGTTCAGGAAGATGATAACCGGCTGAATCTAAGATTCCTTGCACATAAGCTGACCAGCTACCTGCAACGGCAGAAGAAGCGAACCCAAGTTCTATAATGATTAAACTACCAATTAACCAGGCAAACACTTCTCCAAACGCTACGTAAGAATAAGTGTATATACTACCAGAAGTCGGAAGCATTGTAGCAAGTTCAGTATAAGCTAGAGCTACAAAAATACAGGTACATCCAGCAATTAAATAAGAAAGAGTGACCGCAGGGCCTGAGTACTGGGCAGCAACTAATCCTGTTAAAGTAAATACACCAGTACCTACTATGGCACCCAGTCCTAACAGTACTAAATCAAAAGCCGATAATGTTTTATCGAGCCCGCTGGAACTCCCTGCTTCTCTTACCGATTCAAAGCTTTTTTTCTTTAAAAAATTCATTTTTTTCCTGTTCTTTTTTATAATTATTGGATATTTCTAGTAATCCACCCACCACCTAAAACCCTTGTATTATCATATAATACGCATGCCTGACCTGGGGTAATTGCTTTTTCTACCCCAAGAGCAGTAACTTCAATTTTATCATTGGTAATAAAATCAATTTTAGCCTTTATGCCAGAAGTAGTAGACCTAACCTTAGCGACAATATCAATGTCGTTAGTGTCTACATTCCCTGCAAGCCAATTTACTTCTTTTATAATGAATTTAGTTTTAAATAACGCTGATTCCGGGCCAATATACACTGTATTTGTTTCGGGGTCAATTTTTATAACATAAATTGGCTTACCGTACGAAATACCTAGTCCTCTTCTTTGTCCTACCGTATAATTTATAATCCCTTTATGTTCCCCAACTTCAAAACCGTCAATATGAACGAATTTACCTGGTTTCTGAGTCGACGGGCGCATTCTAGTTACGATCTCACGGTAGTCCCCCCCCGGTACAAAACAAATATCCTGACTATCCGGTTTATCAGCCACTTCAAGCCCATATTTTAATGCTAATTTTCTCGTTTCTTCTTTACTATATTTACCGAGTGGAAATTCAAGAAAATCCAGCTGTTCATTAGTCGTAGAAAATAAAAAGTAACTTTGGTCTTTATAAGGATCTAAACCTCTATGGAGCTCCGAAGTATTATGGTTAATAATTTTTTGCACATAGTGACCAGTAGCAAGAACGTCGCCGCCAAGTTCTTTTGCAAATTTTAATAAATCTTTAAATTTCACCGACTGGTTACAACGGACGCAAGGTAAAGGAGTTTCTCCTCTGGCATAACTATCAACAAAATCATCAATAACTTTTTGGCGAAACAGGTTCTCATAGTTTAGGACATAATGAGGTATACCAATCCTATCTGCAACCATTTTGGCATCGTAAATATCTTGACCCGCACAGCATGCCCCCTTTTTTTGTAGCACTGCCCCGTGGTCATATAATTGCAAAGTAATACCTATAACTTTATGGCCTTGCTCGTTCATCATTGCGGCTACTACCGAACTATCTACCCCTCCGGACATTGCTACAACAACAGTTTTAGGCATAATAAATCTGTTCTTTACTTTACGGGACGTAATTATATTAAATTTAAGTAAGAATTGCAAGGATCAAACGTAATCTATTATACTCTCTTCCTTTAATAAAATTATATAATTTCAGACCCTTTCTGATCCGCTATTTGTGATCTAGATAAGTCCTGAGTCGTATTAGTTTTACAAATATCGATATAAGCTATTTCCATTTTCTTTTAACCACAACTTAGCAGTTTTATAGTTAGGATAGATTTTTTCTACTAAATCCCAAAAAGACTTACTGTGGTTCATTTCTACTAAATGGCACATTTCATGTATTATGACATAATTTAGTACTTCCCGGGGTGCAAAAACAAGGCGCCAATTAAAGCGTAAAATTAAGTTACTCGAGCAACTTCCCCATCTAGTTTTAGCATTTGTAATCTTAATTTTAGAAAATTTTAAGTGATACTTCCTACTCAACCGATTAGCAATATCGGATATTTCTAAAAACACCTTATTCTGTAAAAATTTAATTAAGGTTTTGTTATGATAATTAGGTAATGAATCTACATGAATTACATTTTCCTTAATTTGCACTTTATTGCGAATAGAATCAATATTTAATAGTAAATACTCCTTTCCAAATAAAGGAATATTGGGAGTATTCACATAATTTTCTTTTTCTATAACTTCTAATTTCCTTCTAATCCAAGCTTCTTTTTCTAAAAGAAATTTATAGCCTGCCTTAATATTTTTATTAGGTAAAACTAATTCAACTTTTTTATGACGTATTTTAATGATAATACGTTTAGCTCTAGAACTCTGCCTTACTTGAACATTAATGATATCCCCTAGCTTATTTAAGCTAACAAAAATCGGTTCTTGTTTCTTTTTGGCTTCCATTTGTTATGGTAAATTATTTTTAAAGGGAACTGCGAATACTTTAGGATACGGCAATAAAATAGTATTATAGTAAAAAAAATTCTATTGAGAACTTATAAGTCACTTCTGAGTTTATTTATATTTAAATAAATCCTCTGTTTGCTTTATATCGGTTTGGAGTTTGACAATTACTTACATAACAAGTAGAATAAAAAACCTTTTACTAATCACAGTAACTAAACCTTCAATTCAAGAACAAGAAAAATAGTCAGTTTATGAAGCTTTTATCTAAAGAGCATGTAGGATCGTTATATGCTATTAGCTCTGGTTTATGTTATGGATTTTTAGGATATTCTGGTGTCCAACTATTGAATTCTAATTTATCTATTGCAAATATGTTATTTTGGAGATTCCTAGTAGCCGCTGTTTTCACTTTTACTATATTATTGTTTAAAAGCAAAAACATTTTTCAACCTATAATAGAAAACATTAAAATAATATTTTATGGTATAGCCTTTTATGGCACTTCTTCAATAACATATTTTATTGGGAGCAGTTATATCGGCACGGGTCTTACGATGGTTGTATTCTTTATTTATCCAGCTATTGTGATGCTATTTAATTGGATATTATACCAGAAAAGAATAAATAGAACCTACTATCTAGCTTGCTCTATGATAATAATTGGCATTTTTCTGCTAGCGGATCTTCATGAATTAAGACTCGATTTTTTAGGAATAGGATTCGGAATTTTATCTGCTATTTTCTATGCATGTTATGTAGTAGTTAGTAAAAAAAGTAATGTTTCTCCTTTAACCTCTACTTTTATGGTATTAATTGGATGTAGTATTATATGCTTAATTGTTGCCTACTTTGAGGCAAGCTTTGTTATACCAGCTAGAGGTAATTGGCTAGCCATAATATTTATCGCTATTATTTGTACTGCTTTACCGATATTGCTATTGTTAAAAGGGTTACAATATATAAGTTCTGAGAAAGCTGCGATAGTATCGGTACTGGAGCCGGTATTTGTTTTATTAACCGGTATTATACTGCTCGGTGAAACAGTAAGTATTATGCAAATATTTGGTACCGCTATCCTCTTATCAGGGGCAGTTATCACTTTATTTAATAAAAATTCACTTAATCAAAAATAGCAAATAATAAAGAATCGTTCGCTCTGGCATCGATAAATTGAATTATTATATCAGAATTTAAAAGGGCATACTTCGATGCTTTCACTAAAGGGTCACTTATATCAACTTCAATATTATTTATTAGTAAATCATTAAATTCAGCTACTGATGAAATAGCTCCAACTTTATTTATTAAAAAATCGTTTTCGCACATTATAATCAATTTATTTGCATTTACGGCGGTGGCAACCATTGCTGAAGTAATCTCCGGATCCAACATCACTGTCTTACCTTTTTCGGTACAAGTTACCGGTGAAATTATTGGAACGATTTTAGTGTCCTCAATTGCTAATAGAATCTCAGGATTAACTAATGAAGGTTCAGTAGCGTAAAGCCAACTATCAGTAATTGCAATATGATTAGATTTTTTAGCCACTAGCAAGTTTCCGTCTTTACCCGAAAAACCGATTGCCATTACTCCAAAAGAACATAGCTTTGATACTATATATTTATTTATATGACCAGAAATAACCATTTCAAATAACCCGGATAGCTGTTCTTCCCCGAAATGCGGATTATATCTTCTCTCGTTTATCCCAAGAAGATTCAGCTGTTTTGTTAATAAATTACCATACTCATAAATAATAATTAGATTTAAACCGTTATCTACGAGAATTTCTACATTTTCAGCAAAACTAGAAAGTAATATTTTATTTTCAATAATTACCGAGGATAAGCGTATTACTACGCTCATATGCTTTATTGAATTACTACGTTCAAGAATTTTTTTTATCAATTGAGATTTGCCCGCTCTAATATCTGGAGCACGGAGATTTTTCTGATTATTTGACGTACTGCGCCAAGCTAAGTTGAAGTTCTTTTGCACCTACACCATTCTTGCTACTGGACAAAACAACATTACATAATAAGTATCCTAAACTTGCAAGATAATTTTTGACTTCTTCTTCCAAGCCTTCTTTTAATTTTACCTTATCTGCTTTTGTAAATACTAATTGTATTTGTTTATCATACAAATGCAATAACTGCATTACTTTAAGATCATTTTCTTTAATACCTCTTCTGGCATCAATAAGTAAATTGACTAGTTTAAGATTAGGGCTGTTTTGCAAATAATGAAGTATAAGTTTTTCCCAATTTTGTTTTTCTTTCGGGGAAACTTTTGCAAAGCCGTAACCTGGTAGGTCCACTATAACTAATTTTTCTGCAACTAGGAAAAAATTTATTTGCCTCGTCCTTCCGGGTGTATGAGATACCCTGGCCAAATTTTTTCTCCGACAGATAGTATTAATTAGACTAGATTTGCCGACATTGGATTTTCCTACAAAAGCAACTTGGGGTAAGGATATTTTAGGTAATTGGCTCGGTTTTGTAGCTCCGGCAATAAATTTTGCTTCCTGCCTAAATATCTTTACTCCTAGTTCATTGGCCATTCTTATCCAACTTGTTTATGTAAAATTGCTGGACTATTGAGAGAATATTATTCCACGACCAATAGATCAAGAGCCCTGCCGGAAAACTGCTAAACATAAATAGAAACATAAGCGGCATAAACTTCATAACCATAGCTTGAACGGGATCAGCTGGCTGAGGGCTCATTTTTTGCTGTAAATACATAGTTATTGCCATAATTATAGGCCAGGCTCCTATCATTAAGAAAGCCGGCGGCGCAAACGGTAACAAACCAAATAAATTGAATATGGTTGTTGGGTCCGGTGCCGATAAATCGTGAATCCAACCGAAAAATGGTGCATGACGCATTTCAATAGTTACATATAACACTTTATAAATAGAAAAGAAAACTGGTATTTGAATCAATAACGGTAAGCAACCGCTAACGGGATTGACTTTTTCCTTTTTATAAAGATTCATAATTTCTTGATTAAGACGGGCCTTATCATCTGCATAAAGTTCTTTTAAACACTCCATTTGTGGCTGGAGGTTTTTCATTTTCTTCATTGATCGATAAGATTTATTAGCTAAAGTAAACATGGCTAATTTAATAATAATCGTAACGATCATTATACTAATCCCGAAATTACCTACGTATAGGTAGAAAAAATTCATGGCATTAAAAATAGGTTTAGTAAGTATATAGAACCACCCAAAATCGATAGCTCTATCAAACAATTTGATATTGTATTGATTTTCATACTTATCTAATAAATCTACTTTTTTAGCACCGGCAAATAACTTATGCGTTAATTCAAAACTTCCTCCAGGTTCAATAATCTGAGCTGTGGAAATAAGATCAGCTTGATATTTATCCATACCTGATTTAATTCCATAAATAAAATTTGATGAATAATGGTATGAAGAATCAGGAATAAAGGCAGCAAGCCAGTATTTATCTGTAATCCCTAGCCAATCTACTTTATTTTTTGTAAAGCTTTGTTTTTTCTTATCTTTTATATCATCATAATTATATTCTTTAAGTTCACCATTAACCGCTCCTATCATTCCTTGGTGCAGAATATTCACCATTCTCTCTGATTCGTGAACATAAGTGCGATTTATCAAAGCATAATATTGAGTCTGCAGAGGATGAGAAGAATTGTTAATGGTCGTCTGCTTAATAGTAAACATATAATTATCATCCAGCTCTACCTTAACAACAAATTTTACCTTTTCTGGGCTAATCCAGGTAAATGTTATAGGCTTATCCGGTAAAATAATATCCCCATCTGACTCCCAAACGGTTGAGGAATCAGGAAGCTTTGTATTTTTATTATTTCCAAGCCACCCTATCTCGGCAAAATAAGCATCTTGTGCCGCCGAAGGAGAAAAAAGTACTACCGGTGGGCTATTTTCATCTAAGCTTGTATGATATTTTAACAGCGTTAAATCGTCAAAACGTAGACCTTGTAGTGATATAGAACCGGAAAGCACCGCAGATTTGATAGGAATTCTTTTTGATGAATTTAATGCTTCATGCCGATTAATTACCTTATCGCTCTTAGCTAACTGCGTTTCTTTTTTTACATTTTCTAAAGTTTTATTATAATGTTTTTGCTCTTCAGCAAGTCGCTGTAATTTTGGTTTCTCATAAAAATGCTGCCAGCCAAATATTATTAGTACCGACACCACTATAGCAGTTACCAGATTTAGAAAACTATAATTCATATTATTTTGAGAATTTATTTATTCAACTCCTGGATTTTTATAAGATTTGTAGCAAATAATCAAGCTCTTTGAATTAAAAAGCCTTAAACTATATAAATTTTAGTTAATAAACCGCTACCAGATTAATAACTTTTCTATATTAAAGTATGAACTTAATGCTTGCGCACGGCCTCTAAAAATATTATCTTGGAATCCGGCTAGTGTTGGGCACTTAATTTGTTTAGTTGGTCAGGTTCGAAAGAAAGCAGCCAGAGCAAACCGTAAGTGGGTCGGCACTAGCTTTAACTGCAAATCACTTAAAAATCCATGGCTAAAAATTCGGCACGGTATGTCCCTTTTGCCAGAAAATACAGACCAAAAAATTTTAAAGAATTATTGGGTCAAGAAGTACTTACTAAAACCCTGAGCTATTGCATAAATAACAAAAAGCTTACAGGTGCAATATTACTTACCGGTATTAGAGGAGTAGGTAAAACATCTTCAGCCAGGATAGTAGCTAAAACCGTTAATTGTACTTCTTTATTAAACGATCATTCAAACAATGCCCTCCCTTGTGAATTATGTAAAAACTGCGAAAGTTTTAATAAAAATAATCATCCTGATATTATTGAAATAGATGCAGCTAGCAGAACAGGTGTAGATGATGTTAGAGAAATAATAGAAAGCAGTGAATATCGCCCATTACTTGGTGAATATAAAATTTTTGTAATAGATGAAGTTCATATGCTTTCCAAAAATGCATTTAATGCTTTGCTTAAACTGATAGAGGAACCGCCACCTCATGTAATATTTATTTTTGCTACAACTGAAGTGCAAAAAATACCACTAACAGTTTTGTCTCGATGCCAAAGATATGATTTACGGAGACTATCGATTGAAGAAATTTTAACTCTACTTAGAAATATTGCTCAAAACGAAAATTTAAAATTTGAAGAGGAAGCACTAAAAATAATTGCTTTAAAATCTGAAGGTTCTGCAAGAGATGCAACCGGATTACTTGATCAAGCATCTAGTTATATTCACAATGTGGATCAGAATGACATAATAACCGCCGAATCCGTCAACCGAATGCTAGGCCTTGTTCAGGTCAGTACAATTCTAAAATTAGTAAGGTTAATTATTGGAGGTAATGCTAAAGAAGCATTGAAGTTACTTGAAGAAATATACATAAATTCTAGTAATTTAGAATATTTCGTCGAACAAACTGCAGATTTTATTACCGCTTTAACTAAAGAAAAGCTCATACCCGGCTTCCACGAACCTCTGTATAAAAATTACGGAAAAGAAATGACTGATATTCTAGTCGAAATAAGTTTATCCAGACTCAGTATATTGTGGCAAATATTTAGCAGCGGTACTCATCAAATAAAATCTTCACATAATGAATTGATCACTGCCGAAATGCTTATTATAAAAGCAATATATTCATGTAGTATTCCCGATATTGAACAACTTTTAGATAAATCGAGTCAACTTGAAGAAGTTAATTTAGAACAGCCAGATACTACCTCGAACACGCCATTGGAATTAAGTAGAAATATTTTTGACTTTTTAAAATTTTGTCATACCCGAAATGAAATGGAATTATACTATGTATTGCTTAATGAAGTAGAAATCAAAAATTTTAATGAACCATTAATCGAAATAGCCGCTAATACCAGACTTACTCAGGAAAAAAATCTTAAATCAATGTTACACAAATGGTCTGGAACCGAATGGAATGTTATCGTCTCCAAGCAAGATAAAATAAATAGTTTAAAACAAGAAGTACTTAAAAAAGTGAAAGAAAGCAAAGATTTTACGGTTATAAAAAATAGTTTTCCTAATGCTGATGTTTCCGATATAATTCTTAAATCATAATTTATCCAATTTATACAACACAAAGGTACCGATAAATGAATATTAACCAACTGATGAAACAAGCCCAAGTAATGCAGAAAAAAATGAAAGAACTGCAAGAAGAAATTGCCAAAAAAGAATTTGAAGGTAAATCCGGAGGAGGTATTGTTTCAGTAAAAATGAGCGGTAATGGTGAGATGCATAAAATTTCTATTGACTCCTCTCTCTTAAAACCAGACGATAAAGAAATTTTAGAGGATTTAATAATTGCTGCATATAATGATGCCAAAATAAAAGCTGATCAAGAATCAAAGAATAGCATGACAGGCGCATTCGGTAATTTCGGCGGGTTTCCAGGCATGAATTTACCATTTTAGCAAGAAACCTTAAGTAACTTGAAATTAAAGCTAAAATTTTCATGATCAAAGAAACATCGGGACCAGATCAGCTGATTTACTTATTTTCTAAACTACCGGGACTTGGAACACGCTCAGCTAGAAGGATAGTGCTCCATTTACTACAGGACAAAGATTTAAGACTCAAAGGCCTTATTGAAGGCTTACAAGATGCTGCTGCCAAAATCAATTGCTGCACCATTTGTAATAATATAGATTATAACTTGCAGTGCAGAATCTGCCGTGATCAACAGAGAAACGATAATATTATTGCTATCGTTGAAACAGTGGCAGAATTATGGGCTATTGAACGTACTGGACATTTTAAAGGAAGGTATCACGTTCTAGGAGGCACCCTTTCTAGTAGTGCCAATCGTACCCCCGTGGATTTAAAATTACCTAGCTTGTTATCTAGATGTAATAACCATCAAACTAAAGAGTTAATTATTGCAACAAATTCAACTCTTGACGGACAAACTACAGCTTATTTTATTACTGAATATTTCAAGGATTATCCAATTAAAACTTCAAGGCTTGCAAGTGGCATTCCAATAGGTGGAGAACTAGATTACTTAGATGAAGGAACCCTATGGGCAGCATTTGAAAGTAGAAAACCTTTTGAGTAATTTATATAAATAATACCTAAAAACACTAATCTCCTTTTCAAATATTAGTTTAATTAATTACATGTTTTTATAAACTGACATTACTTTCTCTAGCATTGTCTCAAGAGAAAAGTTTTCTATAGTAGATTTTCGTGCTGCCGCTGCTATTTCTTTAGCTTTATCTGTACCTAATATTGATAAACAATATTCAATTTTATCAGCAAGTTGCTCGCTATTTCTTGGATCAACATGGAACCCTGTTTTTTCATTTTCAATGGTTTCAGCAGCTCCGCCAATATTTGTTGCTATTACCAATTTTTCCATCGATTGCGCTTCAATTATTGTCCTACCGAAAGCTTCTGGCTCTATTGAAGCAGAAACAACAACCTCAGCAATTCCGTATAAATTTATTATATTAGGTTCACTTCCAAATATTTGGATTTTATGCTGCATCTTATTTTTACTGATAAGACTTGCAACACGTTGCACATATAGCGGGTGTTTAGCTAAATCCCCAGTCATAATACAGTAAAAATTGAGATGTTTAATTTTACTTAGAGCTTCCACTAAAACAAGATGACCTTTCCACTCAGTCATTCTAGCAGGCAAAAGGATTACAGGCGTATTAGCGGGAACATTATACTTAGCTCGATATTTTAGTAATACTCCTTCATTTACTTTATCCTTACTAAATTCTTTATAATCAACCCCGCGATGGATTAACACAATTTTTTTGGGATCAACCCTATAATTTTTTATAATATGTTCTTTTACAAACTGAGATACTGCAATAACTACCCCCCCTTCCGTCATTATGCTATTATAAAATTTTTTAATTTTAGTATGAAAATTATAAACTCCATGAAAAGTAGTAACTAATTTAATGCCCGTTGCTTTTGCTGCCATAAAACAACTCCATGCCGGCGCTCTTGATCTAGCATGTATGATATCTATTTTTTCTTCTTCTATGATTTTTGCTATTTTTTGGGAATTTAACCAAATACTTATTGGGTTCTTAGTAGCTACATTTAATTTTATATGTTTTGACCCGGATGCTTGCAAAATTTTAACAAGCGGGCCTCCAGCAGATATAACAATTGATTTATATCCAGACTCTACTACTTTTTTAGCAATTTCCAAAGTTCCTCTTTCGACTCCTCCAGAAACAAGCGCAGGAACGACTTGCAGTATAGTTTTTTTGTGATATTCTTCAGTAGACATAAAAATTGCCCGAAATAGATAAAATGAAAAAGCTTTATACTAGCGACAAAAAAAGATTCCTTGCATATCATAAACAAATTGGTTCAAAAAATAAAGCCCCTTATATTATTTTTCTTCATGGTTTAATGTCTAACATGAATGGCCATAAGGCTTTAGCGACTGCACAATATTGCCAGAAACAGGGATATAATTTTATTAGATTTGATAATTTTGGTAACGGAAGTTCTTCTGGTGAATTTATTGATCAGACCATTAGTGATTGGGTATTAGGAATAAATTTAATCATCCAAGAATTAACTGAAGGACCCGTTTTATTAGTAGGTTCAAGTATGGGAGCATGGCTTGCCCTAATTGCTGCAAAATTACACCCCGAAAAGGTAATTGGTGTAGTAACCCTAGCAGCGGCGGTGGATTTTACTAAAGAGTTAATATGGGATAAGTTTACGAATGAGGAAAAAGATATTATTAAAAAACAAGGTATATATGATGTATGCAGTAATAATCCGGAATGTAACGAATCTTATCCTATTAGTTATAATTTAATAGAAGATAGTAAAAAATACCTTATGCTTAATGGTCTATCTAAAGCAGACATCAATATCTGTTGCCCACTACATCTTATCCACGGAATACAAGATATAGATGTTCCTTATAACATTTCCTTAAGGGTAGCAGAAAGAGTAGAATCACAAAAGGTAGTAGTTAAGTTAATAAAAGACGCCAATCATAGGCTTTCTAGAGAAGAAGATTTATTAATATTATACAATTCAATAGAAGAATTGCTTAAATCCATAGAATAATACTGATTATCTATATTTTTTGATAGAAAAAAACTTAAAACTATTTCAAATAAATACCTCTGCGCTATTTCTAAAGGTCATTAATTAGATTCAGGTTAATTGACAATATCCCTTTAGGAAGCTATAACCTGGATATTTAAGAGTAAAATTAGTTGCTTAATGACCAGAAAAATATAAATTAATGCAAGAAAATTTCCCGAAAAAAGGGTTGGCCATAATCCTTTCTGCTCCTTCCGGTGGAGGGAAGTCCAGTATAGCTAGAGCCTTATTAGCTAGAGATACCACTTTAGTTAGGTCCATTTCTGCTACTACTAGAAAACCACGCCCCGGAGATATTGATGGAAAAGATTATTTTTTTAAGTCAAAAAATGATTTTTTGAAAATGATAAGTGAGGGCAAATTACTTGAATATTCGGAAATATACGATAATTTGTACGGCATTCCTAAAGATTTTGTTGAGGCTCAGTTACACCAAGGACATGACCTAATATTTGATATTGATACCCAGGGAGCACAAAAATTAAAAACTATATTACCGAATTCAGTTGTTAGTATATTTATTTTACCCCCCTCTATTGACGAGCTTCGTAAAAGGTTAGAGGCACGAAATCAAGATTCTCCGGAAGAGATCGACTTAAGGATAAATTTAGCTATAAAAGAAATTGAGCAGGCAAAAAACTACGATTATGTAGTAGTTAATAACGATTTTTTAACTAGTGTGAACACCATATATGACTTAATTAAATCTAAAAAAGAAAAAAGAGAATTGTAGGTGAGAAAAGAAAAAAAGAAAATAGTAGGTGCATTTCTAGGTACTATAGTTGAGTATTACGATTATAGCTTATATGGCTTTTCTGCTGGTATAATAGCACTTAAATTTTTTCCTGAATTAGAGAAAATTCAAAGCCTTATGTATGTATTTGGGATTTATGCGATTTCCTATCTATCAAAGCCTTTAGGATCGCTAATATTCAGCTTCATAGGAGATTTTTATGGAAGGCTAATCTCTCTTCGGATTACAATAATTGGCATCGCTATTCCCACTTTTACTATAGGTATTCTCCCTGATTTTAATAGCATAGGGATAACTGCTGCATATATTCTAATTATTTGTAGGTTCATGCAAGGTTTTTTCTTAGGAGGAGAATATGATGGAGCTGCTATTTATGTTATCGAACATCTAGGAAAGAAAAATCATTATACTGCCTCGGCAATTACTAGGGCTTCCGGAGTAATTGGGTTATTATTAGGTATTGCAGTTACCAATCTCTTTAACTCCTCACTATTTCCTAATTGGGCTTGGCGTATGCCATTTATTTTATCGCTTCCACTTGCTTTTCTTACCATTTACTGTAGAAAATTTTTAACTGAAACCCCTGACTTTAACAGCTCAATACAACAAAAAATTGAAATTGATAGATTAGCTTCGCTTATTAAACGCAATAGCCTAACGTTACTACTGGCCATATTACTTGCCGGAGGATTCGGTATTACTTATCAGTTATCTATTATTTTTATGAAACAATATTTACCGATAGCTATACCGGCTACTAGCACGATTATAACAAGTTTCTCTGTTTTTATAGTTTTTATATTCGGAGTTTCAATGCCAATTGCGGGTTTTTTAGCCGACAAATTCGGAGAAATGATTATAGTAAAAATAAGCTTATTACTAACGTTAATAGCTAGTGGGCTACTAGGAACAGCCATTTATTATCAACTGGTAAACTTAACATTAATTTCTACAATTATTCTAGCTATATCGGTAGCACCGTTTAATGCTTTAGCCCATGGGATAATTATCAAAGCCTTCCCCGTAAATGAACGTTATAGAGGTATTAGCCTTAGTCATACTATAGGATCGATGTTAATGTCCGGTACGGCTGCATACACCTCTTTATACTTCATGAAAGAGTATAAAATGATGCTGTTTCCTATAGTATATATAGCGTTTTCTGCCCTGATTGCTTTTTTTGTAATTTATAAGTTTTCCCAAAAACGTGAAAGTACTTAATTTCAATAATTATTGGTAGTGCACTTATTAAAAAGTAACTAACCTTATAAAATCGTAATTAAACAACTACAGAAAAGGCCATATCTTATCGATTTTCTTTATGATTTCCTCGTCCATTTCAATTTTTTCTCCCCAATGCCTTGTTGTTTCCGGTGAAAGCTTATTGGTAGCATCAATACCTAATTTACTTCCAAGCTCAGATATCGGAGAAGCGAAATCCAGATAATCGATAGGGGAGTTTTCAATAAAGGTAAAATCACGTTTTGCATCAGTCCTAGTAGCCACCACCCACATAACTTCTGACCAATTGCGAATATCAACATCATCATCTACAACTATAATGTATTTTGTATACATAAATTGCTGCAAGAAAGACCATATACCCATCATAATTCGTTTTGCTTGCCCTGGATAAGTTTTTCTTATAGATACAACCGCAATTCTATAAGAACAGCCTTCAGGAGGTAGCCAGAAATCCATGATCTCCGGAAATTGATTTTGAATTAAAGGTATAAATATTTCATTTAATGCTTCTCCGAGGACGGAGGGCTCATCAGGCGGTTTACCCGTATAAGTACTTAAGTAAACTGGATTTTTTCGCATTGTTATGGCGTGAATTTTAAATACCGGAAATAATTCAACCTCGTTGTAATAACCTGTATGGTCTCCAAATGGCCCCTCGGGCAAGTACTCATCTAAACTTACATAACCTTCTAAGACAATTTCAGCATTCGCCGGTACTTTTAAGTCAATGGTTTTGCATTGTACTAGTTCTATAGGACTACTCTGTAACAAACCGGCAAAATTATATTCAGACATGGTATTTGGAATGGGCATAACAGCAGCTAGAGTTAAAGATGGATTTGCTCCGATTACAGCTGCGGCCGGCATAGGTGCTTGCAGATTTTTCCATTTATTATGATGTGCGGCTCCCCCTCTCATTTTGAGCCAACGCATGAGAAGCTTGTCTTTTTCTACTACTTGTAACCGATATATACCCAAGTTATAACTATCTGTTTTATCACTTCCGGTACCTTTAGTAATAATTAAAGGCCAAGTAATTAAAGGGCTAACGTCAAGAGGCCAGCATTTTTGAATCGGTAAAATATTTAAATCCGGTTCTAAGATAACAATCTCCTGACATACTGCTTTTTTTACATTTTTAGGAGACATAGATAATATTCTTTTCGCAATCGGTAACATGGAGAACGTTTCTTTTATAGAAGATGGCGGTTCAGGATTTTTTAAAAATGCTAGCAGTTTCCCAAATTCGCGCAATTCTGATGGCGATTTTAACCCCAAAGCCCAGCTTATTCTCTGTGGGTGAGCATATAAATTAGTAACAATCGGGAACTGTGATTTTTTACCATCTTCTTTAACCACATTCTCAAAAAGTAATGCAGGACCGCTATTATGTAAAAATCGCTTACTGATTTCTGTTACTTCCAAATGGGTTGATACTACTTCTTTAATTCTTTTTAAATGGTTGTTTTTCTCTAAATATTCTAAGAAAGTAGGCAAATCTTTAAAGGTCATATACTCGATTTGTTAATTTTCCAAATACTGAAAACTATACAAACAAATATGTTTAAGTAACAGACAAAAATATATAAAGGTTCTTTATACGCAGCTTTTTGTATAGTAAAGTGAAAGTAAGCGACTATCATTACAGGTAAAAAAGTATAAAGCAGTTGTTTAATATTGGATTTTCTACTGTCGTTATTTGTAGTGAGAAACATAGTTAGTGCTAAAAATACCAAGGCATAATTAAACAAAGGCCAAATTAACCTTTGATGTCCATCTACAATCAGCCTAACCTTACTTTCTTCAGGCAAGTTACTATTAGGTTGCAACATCTCGGATATATAAAGCTCTAAGCTGGTTTTACTACGATCATTTTGGGAAGTATCCTCATTTTTAATTGCTATTAACAACTCGTCAAAATACAATTTAGTAATATTGTTATTATTATCAAAGGATTGTCTAAAACCTTTCTGTAATTGAAATAAGGGAGTACCCTCATGGATTATTATTTTACCGGTTTTAGCAAATAAAATTGTATGATCTTTCGGTATTCTATTATCAAATAAAATCACTCCTTCTAAATTCCCATCAGCACTTTTTGTATTCAGATAAATTGTAAAATCTTTGGATATTTGATTAAATGACTTTGCATTAATTATATTTGTTGAAATATAATTTTGGCGGAAATTATTAAGGTCATACTTTAATTTGCTATAAGAAAAAGGCATTAAATATAAAGATATATAGTAAGAAACTAGCGTTATACAAAAAACAACAAGCAGTCCTGGCTTTGCCAAGGCAAAATTACTGAGTCCGCCTACCCTAAGTATAATTAGCTGCCTATTTTCCTGTATCTTGTTATAAGCATATATTACTGCTAGCACAGAAATAAGAGGTGAAATCATAAAAAATATCGAGGGTATGATAAGAATAATTAGGTTTAAGAACTCAATTAATTCTACTCCTTTCTCTAATAGGTATAGTAACTTCAATATCTGTGTAATCCATACAAGACTAGTCAGCACAAAACTTAACGCTATAAAAGGATAGAGGATAGTTTGCGCAATATACTTTTTATAAATTAACATTAAAAAATTGCTTAATTTGTATTAGCTGCAGGTAAGTTAAGGGTGTCATCAGATATTGACTGTATGTATACAAAATCAAGATTTTTCAGATTTGTACTTAATTTTACAAAAATACCCTCATTATTAATTTTATAGATCTTTCCAACTAGCAGGCCGTAAGGGTAGATTTTACCATCCCCCGAAGTATATATTAATTCTCCAACTTCTACTTTGTGCTCTTCTGAAAGGTAAATTAATAACGTTTCATCCCCCTGGTTTGCTAGAATCCCTCTTTCTCTAGAAGATGAAGTAATAACAGGTACTCTTGAATTAGGATCACTCAGTAGCATGACGGAAGAATAATTATTACTTACATTTATAATTCTTCCTACAAGACCGTCTTGATTTATTACTAAATTGTTTACCTTAATATTATTGTTTTCTCCTGCTTCAATTATCGCAGAACTTGATAAAGGAGTAATACTTGCACCCACTATCCGGGAAGTTATATAATTATATTCTAGCCTATCTGTAACCTTCAATAATTTCCGCAGTTCCTTATTCTCAGATAAAAGATGTGTTACCGTCTGCTCTAAATCTTTCAACCTAGTTAACTGCAGCTTTAATTTTATATTTTCTGCCTCCAAATTACGAAAATAAGACAACCTATCATACAATACTTCAACATTTTCTATTAAATTATCAGCTATCCATGACCCGACCGAGAGCAAAGTACCATATATTTCAAGAGAGGATTTAGAGATAGTTTTTACAGGAAAAAATAAAAGATATGAACACCCACAAAGTAGAAATACAATACAAAATCTTTTAAATAGAAATAAGGTAAACCTGGCTAGTTCAATGAAATGATTTGTAGTTTTTACTCTATTTTCAATTAGTGCCATAACTAATCTTGTTTAAATAATACATGTTTTAATTTTGAAAAATCTTCTAAAACTCTACCAGTACCAAGTGCTACACATGCTAAAGCTTGATCAGCAACAAATACCGGTAATTTCGTAGTTTCTCTTAATACATGATCTAAATTTTTTAGAAGAGCCCCCCCACCTGTTAGGACTATCCCCTTATCTACAATATCAGATGATAATTCCGGAGGAGTACACTCTAAGGCTGTTTTTACCGCTTCCACTATTTGACTAATAGGCTCAACCAGACTTTCAGAAACTTGTTGTTCATTTAATACCATTTCTTTAGGTATACCATTAATCAGATCCCGCCCTTTAATTTCAACTTCTTGAAAAAAACCATCCGAGGCAACATATGCCGTACCAATCTGTTTCTTTATCTTTTCGGCTGTTGACTCTCCTACCAACAAGTTATAATTTCTTCTGATATAAGAAATAATTGCTTCATCCATTTTATCGCCGCCAACTCTAACCGACTTCGCATAAACTATTCCACCTAAAGATAAAACAGCAACTTCTGTAGTACCTCCCCCTATATCTACAATCATAGACCCTGTAGGCTCTGTAACTGGCAAGCCTGCTCCTATGGCCGCTGCCATAGGCTCTTCAATTAGGAGAACATCTCGTGCTCCTGCACTCTCTGCGGCTTCCTGGATTGCTCTTCTCTCTACAGGAGTCGAACCAGACGGGACACACACTACGATCCTTGGGCCGGTTAATGATCTCCTATCACTTACTGAGCGTATGAAATATTTAATCATTTCCTCTGCTCCTTTAAAATCGGCTATCACCCCATCCCTTAACGGTCTTTTTGCTTCAATATCCGCCGGCGTTCTACCAAGCATCATTTTAGCCTCATGACCGAAGGCATAAGGCTTTTTAGCACCGTTTTGTTCTATTAAGGCCACCACTGAAGGTTCATTAAGCACTATACCTTTACCTTTTACATAAACAAGGGTGTTTGCAGTTCCAAGGTCTATAGCAATATCTGCTGAAAAACTATTAATAAATTCCAAAAAGCTCCTGATCATTATCCGTTATACCCTTAATTATACAATGTTTGTTTACTCAACAATTTATTAGAAATTAGAAAGTAGAGTATATCAAGATTCATGAAAATGTAAAATGACAAAATTACCGATTAGAATTATCAATGAAATCGGTAATAAAACTGAAAATATCGGAGCAAGACCTCCATAGGTCAAAATACGAAGGCTGATTTCTAATATAAAGTAAGTGGAAATCCCAGCAATAACAACCACTGCTTTATCTTTAACCCCGGAATTATTTCTATTATCAAACTTTACAAACCAGCAGGCCAGAAGAGCCATAGCAAGTGTTGCAAGCGGTTTAAAGAGTTGTTTAAAAAAATATATTTGATAATCCAGAATCGGAACACCAAAACTGCTCAATTTATCAATTAGTTCAGGCAGACCCCAAATAGAGACCATTTCTTGTGAAATCAACCTTTGGCGTAAGTTATCAATAGATAAATTGGTTGGTAAATATAATTCATTTAGTTTAGAACTTTCACAAGTCGTAGTAACTAAGGGGCTATAAAGTCTAAATTGGTTGTTATCCAGTTCTGCGAAAGAGGAATCAATCCTTTGGATTAATTCGTTTTTTGCATTGACACTAAGAATAGTAATATCGGAAATTGATTTTTTTGTTATATTAATTGATTTTAATTTTATTATCCGGTCCGTATCTTGGTATTTCTCACTAAAAAAAATATCTGTTTTAAAAATAATAAGGTTATTATGTAAAGGGCTATTATCTAATTTTGCCTCCAATTTTTCATATTCTCTCATAAAATAAGCACCTAGAGGATTGATTACTGTTATTATAACAACACCAAAAATAAAGCTTATGAAGATTGGGATAGCAAAAATCCGCCATACTGGAATTCCATTACTAACTATCACTATTAACTCGTTATGGATAGATAAATGACCTAAGAACAGTATAGTACTGATAAAACCAATTATAGAACTAATCTCATTAAATAAATAGGGTATTTTCAGAACTACTAAAAGCCAGAAATCTTCAGATTGAATATGAATAGATTTAAACTTTTGTAAGGTACCAAAAGTGCCTGAAACAAGAAGAATGAAAAATAAAACAATAGAAGTTAAGAACAGATACCAAGCAAATCGGCGTATTAAATATTTAGTAATAACCGGAGAAGTGAGCATACAATTATTTTTGGATTTACTCAGAAGCAGAACCTAATGTATATAAAACTTTACCTCAATTTTTTATCAAGATATCAGATGGTGGGCCCGGCAGGACTTGAACCTGCGACCACTCCGTTATGAGCGGAGCGCTCTAACCAACTGAGCTACAAGCCCTAAAAAATTTCTATATACAGTTACTTGTGTATTTTAACGCTTTTTTAGACCCTTATATACTCGCCTTTATATAAAGTCCAGAAATTTTTATTATAATTAATAATAATTAGCATAAGGAATTTAAAATAAAACTACACTTACAAATTTTTAAATTAACCGTGATAAATAAATTTAAGCTAATTTAATCCTCCTAGGCTATTTTGCGCTTCTTAATAGTACCATATTCCCTGGTTTTCGCAAGCCTGGCGAAACGAGCGAAAGCAAAAATAATTGAATCAATAAAACCATCAAATCCAAAAATAAAATAACGGCGTATTATAAAAGCTTTAAAAAAGCATAGAGGAAACTCAAAAGCTATACGAAGTAACGAAGGTTTCCTACCAAGTAGAATCATGTCTTTAGCTTGCTCCCCTGAATAAAAATTGGCTTTATTTATCAGTTGCTCTATTGAAGTAGCTGATCTATGATAAGCGGGATGTTTTAGTTTAAAAACGATATTATTCTTTGTGGCAACCTCACTATTAAAAGTCAAAGCATCATGAGTGGTAGTTCTTGTTGTATTAGCAAAGCTGCAAAAAGTACGATCATATAATCTTATAAACCGATTTGCCGGAGCTAAAAACCTCGCTTTTTCGTCACTTCGATGGAGAATAACAAAATTTATATCATATGCTTTGTACTCATTATAACTAGCAACACTGAATTTTTCTCTTATTTCATGTTGCAATTCCGCAGTTAATTCTTCATCTGCATCAATATTTAAAATCCAGTCATGTTTACATAATGATTCACCAAATGATTTTTGCTTTACATACCCTTGCCACTCATTAAATACCACCTTTGCGCCCAGTTCTTGCGCAATAGAAACGGTATCATCTGTACTGCCGCTATCTATCACTATAAGTTCATCAACAATATTTTTAACACTATTAATAGCTCTAGCTATTCTATGAGCTTCGTTTTTAGTAATAATAAATCCAGAAATTTTAATCATGTTTTATATTTTATTAATATTAAGCATGGCTATCTTAAATATGCTTTACTTAATGTTTAAGGCAGAAAAAAACATTATGCTCCTTGGACACGTAATAGCTAAATCATGAGCTTATAATAACCAACTTTATACTTGTTAGTAACATATAGCTAGTAATAAGTGAGAATGATTAAGCATATTTTAACGGATTCTGCCACACAAAACTAGCAACTTCAATCTAAGCTATCGACAAAATATTATATTAAGTTAGACCCAGGCTTTTTGGCTTACTATATTTAAGCCATAGATCTATCATTAATTTTGTGATGATTAATGCACCATACATTGAAGAAATAATGCCAATAGTTAAAGTCACTGCAAAACCTTTGGTAGCTCCAACACCGAATGTGTATAATAGGAAAGCAGCAATTAATGTAGTAACATTTGAATCCATAATCGTAGCAAACGCTGATTCAAAGCCAACTTTTACAGCATATAAATTAGAACAGCCCTTAGCAATTTCTTCTCTAATTCTCTCATAAATCAACACATTTGCATCCACTGCCATTCCTATTGTCAAAATAATCCCGGCAATTCCAGGTAAAGTTAGGGTGGCCTGTAACATTGAAAGCAAAGCGAGAATAAAAAACAAATCGATCACCAGGGTAATATTAGCAAAAATTCCAAGAGTTCCATAAGAAAGAGTCATAAACCCCACCACCAATAAAAATCCGGCTAAAGCAGCTACTTTTCCTGATTCAATAGAATCTGCTCCTAAATTTGGACCTATTGTTCTCTCTTCTACTATCTTTAATTGAGTTGGCAGAGCCCCTGCCCGAAGTAAGAGTGCAAGTTCAGAGGCAGAATCAATCGTAAAATTACCGGAAATAATACCATCACCTCCTAAAATAGGATCATTAATTACCGGAGCACTAAGAATTCTTCCATCTAGAACAATAGCTAATCTCTTACCCCGATTTTTACTAGTTGCTTCAGCAAACTTCTTGGCGCCAATATGGTTAAAAGAAAAGCTTACAGCAGGCATTGAATCTTTATTAAATGATACAAAAGCGTTATTTAATTCATCTCCGCTAACAATAGCTTTCTTTTTGATTATCAGTAGTTCTTGCTTACCATTTTCATCGGACTTAACAACCATCGAACCACTTGGAATGTGACCATGCATAGCTTTTTCAATATTTGCCGTTTCATCCACTAGATGAAAAGTAAGTTTTGCTGTCTTACCTAGTAAGTTTTTAAGTTTTCCAGGGTCATCTTCTCCTGGAACTTGTAGCAAAATATTTTTAACTCCTTGCCTCTGAATTATCGGCTCTTTAGTCCCCGTACTATCGACCCGCATTCTAACAATTTCAATAGACTGATCAATAACCTTGTCTTGTAATTGATTTAGTTGATATTCATCATAACCAATTCTTACTATATTCCCGTCAATACCGATATCAAGATTGGGGTCAATCTTGGTAACAATTTTTTTTACTTCTTTAAAATCATCTACCGATTTTATTTCAAAATTTATATTAGCTTTATCCGTTGCTAGAGTTTTATATCCAATTTTTTCCTGACGTAAATATTTTTTTAAACTATCAGAAATTGACTGGCCAATTCCATCTAAATAACCTTCAAAATCAACATCGAGCAGCAAATGCGCCCCCCCCCGTAAATCCAGCCCTAAATTTATTTTATCCCCTGGTAACCAATTATATTTTTTTTCAGTAAAATTCGGTATTACGTAGAGGGTGGCAATAATTATAAGCAAGATGGTCAATACCACTTTCCAAATAGATATGCTTTTCATTTTATTCCTTTAAATTATTTGATGCAGACCTTATACATTCTCCAATGAATTACAAAGAAAAATAAACCAGTAATAAGCCAAGTAATACAATTAATTACGGTGCTAATAACATCACCTTTAATTCTATTTATGTAGCTTTCTCTTTCCGCAAGTCTTTTTTCTGCTAATGAATTGGGATCAATTATTTGCCATTTTTCCTTACTACTATGGTCACTCTGCTTTTGAGAATCAATATATTTCTCATTACTAGTAAACTTATCTAACTGGTTCATGTATTTGTACTCCAGTAACAGAATATCCGTCGTATTCCCAAGCATGATACCGATAGTTATCATTATTACTACCAATGCTATTAAAACACCACTAAGCTATATAATTGGACCAGGTTCTTAATCATTATAAAAATAAAATTATGAACTTTGCATTATTATTCAGCCTTATAAAAAATCATTTACTGCTTGATTTATCTGCACTTTTTTTCTTAGCAGAAGGTTTGTTATCCTTTATCTCTTCTTTTTTCGAGCGGCTTAATATATCCGAAATAGAGGTTTTTAACATTTTAATCTCTACATCTTTAGCAATTGTTATATGCACCGTATTATCACTATCATTAATCTTACTAACAACACCAATAATACCTGAGTTTGTTAGTATCTCTTCTCCTTTTTTTACACCTGACACTAAGTCTTGTTGAGCACGGCGGCGTTTTTCTTGGGGACGAATCAGTAAAAAGTAAAACACCGCAAAAATCAAAACCATCGGCACTAGGCTTGTCCAGCTATTTCCCAGGGATTCCGGAGCTTTTGGTAAAGAATCACTATCCTGCAAAGTAACAGTATCAGTAGTATTTAGTGAGTTTTCTTCCGCGTAAACGTTATTAATAAACATATCAATATTCTCCTTAAGATTTAAATTTATTTTTAGCAATTATACAGTTTTAGTCTTTTCTTTCAATTGCTTATTGTACAATTTATGATACTCACCCTTTAATTTGATAAGCTCTTCATGGGTACCTTGCTCTTCTATTTCACCGTTTTTCATAACAATAATTTTGTCTACATCCCTAATGCTTGCAAACCTATGAGTAATAATCAAAGTAGTTTTCCCTTTACGCAATTTAGTAAAAGAATGTACTATTGCCTGTTCGGATTCTGGATCAAGAGCACTTGTGGCTTCATCAAATAACATAATTGGTGAATTCTTTAAAAATGCTCTAGCTATTGCAAGCCTTTGTTTTTGCCCTCCGGATAAAGTACACCCGCCTATACCTATTAAAGTATCATAACCGTCAACTAGATTATTGATGAACTCATCTGCATCGGCATGCTTAGCAGCATTGATAATATCGTAACGAGTAGCTGTCAAATTGCCATATGCTATATTTTCTGCAATACTAGCATCAACTAAAATAGTATCTTGTGAAACCATCGCTATTTGGTTCCGCAAGTGGGTAAGGGAAATATCTCTTATATCATTCGAATTTATTACTACTCTGCCTTCCGTTGGATCATAAAAACGCACCAATAAATTTGCCAGAGAAGTCTTACCGCTCCCGGACTTACCTACAATCGCATACGTTTTTGCCTTTTCTATTTTAAGGTCGACAAACTTTATAGCGTCTTTAGTACCGAATTTTAAAGCAATATTTTCAAAAAAGATCTCCGGACAACCAAAATCAGGTTTTAAGGCTGTTTTATTATCCTGTATTAATGGCTTAGTATCAAGAATATTAAATATTCTATTTGCTGCAGCGAGTCCTTCCTGTAAATTTACATTAAGTGATACTAAACTTTTAAAAGGTCGATAAGCGGATACAAAAGCGGCAATAAAAGTAAATAGTTCACCGATTGTCATATCTCCTGATATTACCTGAAATCCTCCATACCAAAGCACACAAGCAATTGCTAACCCACATAAAAACTCCATAACCGGAGAAGTCAAAGAATCAAGCATCGCAGACTTTTTATAAAAGGATAAAATTTTTGCAGTTATCTCTTTGGCTCTAATAGATTCTAATTTCTCTGCACAAAAAGATTTGATTATTTTTATGGAATGGAAAGTTTCGTCTAATCTAGCAGTATAATTACTTAACTCTTCTTGAGCATCACCCGTTACTTTACGCATTCTTCTTCCCAGTTTTTGTACAGGATAAATTGCGATCGGAAAAGCTAGAAAAACAAACATAGATAAAAATGGTTCCAAGCTAAACATTATAATAATCAGAAAAACAACAGAAAGAAAATATTTAGCACAACCAACAAGCATATTGGAAACAGCTCCCCGCATTAATATTATATCATTCGTAAAACGTGAAATGAGACGGCCGGAAGATTGAGATTGAATATACGCAAGATCGGCATATAAAAGATGCTCATACATTTGTATTTGCATATCCGTTAAGATTTTCTGACCGACATATTTGATTAAATAGCCTTGGTAATATTCTGCTATCCCTTTTATTACATATACTCCGAGCATTAAGAGAGGAATAATAACAAGCATTTGCATATTGCGAGCAACTAATATTTTATCAATTGCAGGTTTGGTTAACCAAACCACCGCTGCAGAGCAGGCAGCTACTACAACCATAAAAAAAATAGCGATCAATATTTCGGATTTATAAGGCTTAACGTGATTAACCAAAAGCCTTTTTATTACTTCTGATGATTTAAGATTTTGGTGCGACATTGCTAAAATTTTTGATGGATAAATAAGCGCTTAATTAATTATATCCATTTCTTTAATAACGCAATAAATAAAACACTAAACAACTTTATATTTTATACCTTCAACAGTTTTGGTCTCCAAGACAAATTCAGCCTAATCTAAGGCATAGCCAGCTGCTCGGATGGTTCTAATTACTTGATTACCGTCATTTAAATCCATCATTTTCCTAATACGGTTAATATGTACATCAACGGTTCTAAAAGATATCTCTTTCTCCACTCCCCATACATAATCCACTATTTGTCTACGAGAATAGGTATTATTAGGATTGGTTATAAACAATTGCAGCATCTTAAACTCTGTAGGTCCAAAATGAACCTGTTTTTGACCATGATAAACTTTGTAAGTGGATAAATCCATGGTAATGTTCATATGTTTAATAAATCTACTTTGGAATACAGGATTAGATCTTCTCAGAAGCGATTTAACAGTAACCATCAGTTCATTTGGAGTAAAAGGTTTAAATAAGATTTTATTAAAATTATCGTTATTGGTAATATTATAATTCTGCACTGATTCGTCTTGATTAATTAAAAAAATTATCGGTATCTGTTGCAGGCCTTCAACTTTTTTCAACCGTACCGCCATTTCAATTGCCGAAATATCTTGAAGCGTAGAACTTATTATAGCGGCATTCGGTCTATTTACATAAGCTAGTCTTAGAGCTGTTTCTGCATTTCTAGCCCTTATTACATTAAACCAATACCTCTCTATAGTATTACATAAGGTAGCGTTTAATTGATCATCATATTCTACAACTAAAATTTTTGGGGGCAATTTATCTGACACTTTAGGTTCTCCTTAAAAATCCTCTCGCTTGCGTAAATAAATATATAAAAGCATTACAAATACTTTACCAACTTATAAACAAAGGTAATATTCTTTTAAACAAAGGACTTTATACACTGATTTTCCAAAAATGACAGACATTTTTGCATTACCTGATAAGATTATGCTTGAATAAATCAGTTTATATTGTTATAAATGCGCTTAATTATTTAATTTAGTAGATTTTGGGAGATTCTTTAATATGGCTTTTTATGAATCAATTATCGTCATTCGTCAAGACGTTTCATCTTCAGATGTTGATAAAATAGCCGATGATTTCATGAAGATTATCAAAGAGCATAACGGTAATGTTCTAAAAACCGAATATTGGGGTTTAAGAACACTTGCTTATGAAATTAAAAACAATAAAAAAGGGCATTACTATTTCATGGGTATAGAAGCTGATAATGCCTTGGTAAAAGAACTCGGAAGAAAAATCAAGTTAAGCGAAAGTGTTATAAGATCTTCACTAGTTAAAGTAAAGAAAATAGGCCAAGAACCTTCCCCTATTTTACGAACAAAATCTTTGGAATTTGAGGAAACAGTTGATGTTACCATAAATCAACAATAAAAATAAATATTTAAATAGATTACTTCGATGTCTTACGAAAATAATATGGATAGCTTAGATTACGATTCAAAATCAGGCATAGATAAAAATAGCTCAAAAATGTTTTTTAGAAAGCGTAAGGGATGTCCTTTATGTTCTGATGGATCGCCGGAAATAGATTATAAAGATCCCGAACTCCTTAGAAAATTTATCTCAGAAGGAGGAAGAATGTTACCAAGTAGAATCACAAATGTATGTTCTAAACATCAACGTAATATAAAAAAATCTATAAGACATAGTCGTATTATTGCTTTACTGCCTTTCGTATTTCAAGGTAAGTAATAAACTCCCTTTTGATTTTAAGTCGAAAGTTAATTACACTTTATTTTAATTAATGTTAGTTTTAAGTTCATGCAAATCATTTTAATCAAACCAGTTAGAAAACTTGGAAAAGTTGGTGAAATAGTCAATGTAAAAAGCGGCTACGGCCGGAATTTTTTAGTTCCTCAAGGTATTGCAATAAGAGCAACAAAGGAAAATTTGGCCAAATTTGCTACTCTCCAAAAAGAACTTGAAGAAAAAAATACTCAAGAAAAATTAAAAATGGAATCTGCAGCAAAAGCTTTAGATGGTAAACATTTAACTTTTGTTACTCAATCTGGAGCAGACGGTAGGTTGTTCGGATCCATATCTTTAAAATTATTAGCTTCTTCCCTTTCGGAGCTTAGCGGATATAAGCTTAATTACTCCAACATAATTCTTGACGGTCCTATAAAATTTAATGGGGTATTTAAGGTGCAAGTAATGTTACATCCTGAAATTTTTGCATCTGTATTGGTAGTGGTTGCTAAATCCGAATCAGAAGCCCAAGATGCTTTAATTGAATACAAAGAAGGCAGGAAGAAAAAATCAGGAAATGAAAATATTCAGGAATTAGACGCGGTTGAAAAAAAATCAGCTGAAGTGTAAAATTCTTAAATAAATTAGTTCTTCTTCCTAATAACATAGCTTCACATATTTTTACAACCGTTAAATTATAAATTTAAATATTGTAAAAAATAATAAAAACAAAAAACGTATTAGAAGCTGATAAACTTTTTTTCACTTAACTTACCATAAAAAATTTGGTGTACCAGATTCGTACAAGAAATGAACTTGCCAATTACCATCCACGAGAACTAAAAAATAAGAAATCAAGGTTTAAGTTTGCTTCCAACGAAATGTTAATCATCGGCTGTGGGCACGATAGTTTTGGTCCTTACGAAAATTGTACCAGTACCCATGAGGGATTTACTACTATTGATATAAGACCTGAAGTAAAACCTGATTATATCATAGATATGACCAACCCCGATCCAAAAATAAGTTTAGGTATGATGTATGAAAAAATCGTATTTGATACAGCCCAAGTTTTTGGAACATAAAGATCTTGTATTTTTTGTTAAACCATCTAACACCAGATGGTTATATTTACCTTGGTGGCCATCCTTCTGCCTGCCGTGTTCTAACAGCCACATCAAAAAATGTGGAAGATTTCATCCATAAGTATACTAAAATTTTTGATTATAACGTACTTAAGGAGCGTATTAGCACAATCGAAAATTTCAGTTACAAATATCAAGGAAAGGTTATAAGTACTAGGTGATTGCATAGAAACCCAGAATATTGAACAGTTTAAATATTTAATAGAATATGAATATGCTGAGATTACAAGAGATGATGCCTATAATATTGCCTGCTCAGGAATTTTAGAATTGTTAAAATATGCAATGGAATATACCACTATTATAGCTACATTTTGTTCACCCCATGACAAAACCAAAAATTATCACGATTTCTTTACGTATATTTTTAGCTCTAAAAATAGCACCGAATTTAAAAGAGAAGCATTATCAATTCCTATACTAAATGATTTATGCTTTAAAGATCTTATTTTTGATCCCAGATCTTATTTAATAGAAGATGATCAAATTCATGATAAACCCTCCCAGAGCGGGACTATCTATTACTATGATGAGACGGCAGATAAATTATATCAAAGTTTTGAAGAATTGGCTACTATCGAATAAACTTTCATACAAAAAGCAGTTCCCGTTAAAATCGTCGTTAAAATCGTAATTATAAGTAATCAAAACTGCAAGTTACTAATAAAGTGATTTTTTAAATTACTTAGATACGGGCTGTTAGTAATAGTATTTCTTTGCCCGAACTTATATCGATATTATTTTTATAGATTTGTAATGTTAGATGTTGTATTATGCCAATAATTTTTCACCAGTAATTATTTTAATAACTTAAAATGCAGTTATTTCCATTAAAAATTGTCCCAAGTAATACTAATTTTGATTTTATGCGAATTAAAAATCTTAATTATGGTTTATCGGTTTTTTTATTTATCCTTAGTATAACCTGGATTGGGATTTATAAATTTAATTTTGGTATTGATTTTGCCGGGGGAATTAGTATGGAATTGCGTATTGATCAAACTCCTGATCTAGCTAAAATGCGCACGGTACTTAACGAACTTAATATCGGAGAGATAGTCCTACAAAATTTCGGCAGTGAGAAAGACATTTCAATCCGTGCAGGAATTAGCAGTGAGGAAAATTTAATGCACAATATTGAGCTTATCAAAACTGCCTTGAAACAAAACTTTTCCTATAAAATTGAATATAGAAAGGTAGATTTTGTTGGGCCACAAGTTGGTAATCAAATGATAAAATCAGGAATTATGGCCATGCTTTTATCATTCTTATCTATTATGATCTATATTTGGATAAGATTTGAGTGGCAGTTCGGCATAGGGGTTTTAGTGGCGTTAGTCCATGATGCGGTTTTAAGCCTTGGTTTTTTAAGTGCTACCAAGCTTGATTTTAATTTAAGTACAATTGCTGCTATTTTAACTATAATAGGATATTCGGTAAATGATACGGTAGTTATCTACGATCGGATTCGGGAAAATTTACGCAAATATAATAAAAAAACTATTGGTACCATCATTAATATGAGTGTAAACGAAACACTATCTAGAACAACAATAACTATATTTACCACCTTACTTGCAAATCTGGCGTTAATATTATATGGGGGAGAGGCAATAAAAAGTTTTAGTATTCTAGTATTTTTTGGAATATTAATAGGTACATATTCTTCTATTTTTATTTCTGCCCCAATAATTACATTATTCAACTTTAAAAACTTAAAATAATAATACTGTATGAGAATTTCAGCGAATGATATAAAATCCGGTAATATCTTAGATTACGAAGGTGAATTATGGGTTGTGGCTAAAAACCCTGAACATACTAAGCCTGGAAAAGGTGGAGCTTATGTGCAAGTAGAAATGAAAAACTTGCGCACCGGTAATAAATTAAATCAACGTTTTAGCTCGAGTGAAAGTGTCGAAAAGGCTTTTCTTGAAAGAAAAGCAATGCAATACCTATATAAAGAAGAAAATCTTCTAGTATTTATGGATCCTGATTCCTTTGAACAAGTAATGATCGACCAGGAATTAATGAAAGACAAGTTAACATTTTTAACCGATGGGATGAATGTAGAAGTAGAATTTTACCAGGATAAGCCTCTTGGTATTGTTCTAGCACAAACTGTTGTCCTTGAAATACAGGAAACTGATCCTGTAATCAAAGGGTCTACCGTAACCTCCTCTTACAAACCAGCTATAATGACCAACGGGTTAAGGGTAATGGTTCCTCCTTATCTAGTAACTAGAGAAAAAATAATAGTTAAAACTGAAGACGCTACCTTTGTTAAAAGAGCAGAGTAATGCAAAATCAACTTATTTTAATTAATGAAGCGCTGAGAGAAGCATCAAAGTTCCTCCATCGGGACTATTTTGAACTAGAAAATTTGCAAAGTTCGGTAAAAAGTAGAAGAAGTTTTGTGGACAAAGCAAAAATACGAGTTACTGAGAATTTACAAAAATCTCTTACTAAATATTATAAAACTATTATTTTCGATTCTACAGAGCTAGATTTAGCGGGTTTAGATTTTACCGGACCTGTAGCTCTTGTGGATTCTTTAGATGGAGTTTACAATTTTGAAAGAGCAATTCCATTTTTTGCTTTAGTAGTAGCAATTCTAACAAAAAAACAGGAAAAAATTTCTGCAGAAAAAGTAGCAATTAATTTTCCAATTTTAGGTGACATATATTATGCAGAACAAGGGAAAGGAAGTTGGCTTGAAAGACATTCTTTTAACTTTGGTGGGGGAACTCTTAGATTAAGGGTATCAGTTAATAACAAATTAGAGGATAGCTTAGTTAGTTGTAACTATCTACAGCTAGAAGTAGCACAAAAAATTTCTACAAATATTAGAATTTTTGAGTCTTACGCTTATCAAATTGCTCTTTTAATTAGCGGCAAGTCCGACATCGCATTATTGCCAAGTAAACCAATAACACACGGACTTGATTTATTGATTCGTGAAGCGGGAGGTTTAAGTTACATCAAAAATAATGTTTTTATAGCTTCTAATCATCAAATTCAAGAAAAGCTACAAAAAAATTTATTCTGAAAATTGATTTAATTTAAACCCCTTCCCTCCGCTATTTGTTACTTTATCATTCTACTAAAGATATTATCTTTACGTATAAAATGATGGTATAAACCAGCACTTATATGCAACCCTATTAGAGCCGCAAATAAGAAGGCACTAACCTCGTGTAAATTATTAAAAAAACGAGCTAAAATTATATTCTTTTCCAATGGCGGGATTATAAATAAATTAAAAACATTTATTTCATGTCCTCCAAAACGTGACATTAATATTCCACTAACCGGCATTAAAAACATAAATATATAAAGTAGGTAATGAGTAATCTTAGAAGCTAACTTCTGCCATAATGGTAAGTCAGCTGGTAATTCTAACTTTATATTAATGAAACGCCAGAGGAACCTTAACAATACAAAAAACAAGACAACCACACCCGTTGCTTTATGCATAGCATATAATTGCCACTTATCAGTTGATGGGAGTATAGATACCATAGTAAAGCCAATTACCAGTAAGCCTATTATCGCAATACCGATAAGCCAATGAAATAATTTAGAAATTAATCCGTATGATGAAACGGTATTTTTTAGCATCACACCTTCAAATAATCATTATTAATCAGAGCTTATTTTTCTAATATACGCAATAGATTTTAGTTTATTACATATACTTTCAAATATAGGCCGTGGCAAAATATCTTTAGTAATAATTTCTAAATAACTATTTTTAAGAGTAATGTTAAACGAGGGTTCGGTAAAATTAAAACCGTCAATATCTTTAGCAATCCTTATAAAATAACCAAGAATTTGACTATTTTTAAAATCTTGTCTACAAAGAAGTTTTTTAGAAATTTTGATAAGTTCTATATCCGGCTTAAAATTTGAAGAATATGATAGTATAAGGGCTATCATCAAACGTTGCCGATGGGTAAAAGGGATTTCTGAATTTAAGATGAATTCGGAAATTGCTGTAGGTGAAAGGGTTTGATCAAAATATTTGTTGAGTGATTGCAAAATAATTGCCAGCTTTAAAATTTGGCTAAGATCATTTGATTCTTCCACTAAAGGTTCAATTATTTCATAATATTTATCAAAATTTGTTTGTCCAACTTCATACTGACAACAATAAATTACTTTCTGTAGTACTATATCTTGGTTTTTTTCAATTTCAGGCAGTAATTCATATCTTACTCCTTCCTTCAATCCGAATATGGAAACAATTATATTTTTAGGTTGAAAAACCTCTAGCATTGCCTGAGCTACAATTATTGCATTTGGATTAAGAGTTCTACTATTCAGCTTAATCTTATTACGTTGAAGTTCATTAATACTTTTTAAGTATAAACTAAACTCATCATTTGAAATACTGAGGTTGTGCAAGTTTTTTAGGGGATATTTATTGAATTCGATAAAAAAACGGCAAATAAATCTAAGAGCTCCACCAATTAAATACAAATTTTCGTATTGATAATTACCGTATTCCTCTCTAATAATTTTTGCTATATCTTCTAAATTTTGTAACTTCCGCGTTGTAATGATTTTAGTCCCCAGCGCAAGAGAACTTAATTTACCGATTAGGCGATTATTAATTTCTATAAGCTCTAAGCTTCCTCCTCCGAGATCTGCAGCGACACCATTAACATCGCAAACACCGGATATTAAACCGACAGCAGTTAAATATGCTTCCCTTTCACCTGAAATCACTTCAATAGTAAGGTTAAATTTCTTTTTAATAAATTCTATAAAAACCTTTGATCTCGGATGATCCCGAAGTACAGCCGTAGCCACACATTTAATTTCCGTAACTTGCAGAGTGGTAAATATATGTAATATATAATTTATTGATAAATAAGCTTGATGTTTTATATCAAGTTCTTCTTGCGCCAGAAGAGTTAGAATATCATTTTTAAACTTATTATTGAATATTTCTGGAGCACCAATAGTATTACTTTCGTGTACTACTGCTCTAATGGCATTATAGCCAATATCAATTATCCCAAGACGCATTTTTATTTATTAAATCCAATTATTTGTTAGGCTATATGAAATTTATAATAAAGAAGTAATAACACTTAAAAAAGCTACTAACAAATAAATATTAATTTATTCCATTACTCAACAAAGCTTGTGCTATGTCAATTCATAATACTTCTAGTATACTTTCCAAGTTTATTTAGCGTCTTTCGTAGATGATTCGATTATTCTACTGATTCGGCTCCCTCTTTTTTGGTACTAGCACTCCCTTTCGGGTCATAAGGCTCTTGAGTCGGTATAAATGTAGGTGGTAAAAGTCTGCTTGTAAAGAACTTATCTTCGAAATATTTAATTTTCTTGGATTTTATTGGGGGAAAAGATTCAATAAGTATAATCTGTTCATCCCTTGGTAGCTGTATTACCTCTTGGGGTAGTAATAATGCTCTTTGAACTTTTGAAACACTTTGCGTTCTAGTGGAAATATTTAAATCGAAAAATAAAGGTTTGTTAAACGAAGTTTGTTCAACGGTTTTATTTCCGCATAATTGAGATATTAAGTTTGCTGTTTCATAATTGTTCGCAGCAAAAGTGATACGGAAAGTAGAGTTTGATAGGAAAGAGTTCATTCCTGCATCTTCATAAGTCCCTTTTAATTGCTGAGTATCTTGAATAATTAAAAATAAGCGTACTCTATATCCTCTAAAATAAGCAATTCCAGCCTTGAACTGCTCCATTTTTCCCAGTGTTGGAAACTCATCCATTAAGAACATTACACCATAAGGTTCTTCTTTAGTATTAGGCATTTTCCTGCTTAAAAATTCTGTAGCCTGCTGGTAAAAAATCTGCATTAATCTTTGTAGACGTTGGATATTATCTGGAGTTAAACCTACATAAACGGTAGTTTTAACTTTTTTAAATTCCATAATGTTAAAATCAGAGGTAGCAGTTGCTGAATCAATTAAAGGATTTGCCCAAAGCTCAAGCGAAGAGTTCATAGTAGATATAACTCCTGAACGCTCCTTATCAGCTTTTTGCAAGAAGGCAGCAATATTCATATAAGCAACCGGATGGATTGCATCACCGAGAGTATCGAGTACTACTGCGAGATTATAGACAACATCGTCACTACGCATTGTTCTAACAACTTGGCCAAAGGATTTTGTTTTTGTTGGATCTGCAAGCAGGTATAAAACTACTCCTAAAAATAAACTCCGCGCTTCGTTATTCCAAAAATCTTTCTCGGGCATGATTAAATTAGAAATTTTCTGGACATCATCAACCATCTGACCGGGTTTACTACTAACCCAATCTATTGGATTATAGCAATGTGTTATCCCATCAGGATTAGAAGGTTCCCAAACATACACTTTCTGGCCGGATTTTGCTCTCCATCCACTAGTAAGTAAGTGATTCTCTAACTTGATATCATGCACTACTACAGAATGATCCCAAAACAAAAGATTTGGTATTACAAACCCCACACCTTTACCGGAACCGGTAGGTGCGAATAATAAGGCATGCTGGAAACCGTCTGCTACAAAATAGCCCACATCATCCTGACCAAGCAACATACCGTGTTTTGCCCTCAAATTTGCCCTCTCAATATCAGCTTGGGATGCCCAGTCGGCGGAACCGTATACGGATTCTTTTGGCAGAAAAAACTGGAGGGCTTTTATTCTTTTAAAGTTCTTAATATAATATAATCCAACAATTATTTCTGGGACAATTATAGCAAGAACAAGCTTAAGCTTTAAATAATTATATGCTTCAAAACTTAGCCTTGACCACGAGTTTATTAACCAATAAATCCATTTGTAAGCTATAAAAAGGGCAGTAGAATCTAGGCCTATTAATCCTATTTCATTAGTTACAAAAGCAATTAATAAACCGTTTATCCATAATGTACAGAATAACACGAAAGGATGAATTACTAAATGCCCAAAGATGGTCCTTGCTTTTCGTAGTATTGCGTTAAATTCCATCTTTTATTCCTCCATATTCTTAAAATAGATTTCAGAAACATATCTTCTGCCACCGCTACCACGCTTTAGTTGTACCACAATATCAACAACGGCACGGATATATTTCTTAATCTCGTCTGGAGGCATCCCAAGGCCTGCTTGCATTACCATTAATTTTAGCTGCTCCAAAGCCATTGATGGCGCATCGGCATGCAACGTAGAAATAGATCCAGGGTGTCCTGTATTTATGGCTCTCAAAAAACTAAAAGCTTCTGCTCCCCTAAGCTCTCCAACAATAATTCTATCAGGCCGAAGCCTAAGACAGGCTTCGATAAGATCTTGTGTAGTAACTTTCGCTCGCCCCTGCCCACCTTTCGAAGCAAGCAGATGTACGCGGTTAGGATGCTTATGAAGAATTACTTCTCTTGCGTCCTCTACAGTAATCAACCTTTCATGGGTAGGTATTTCTCCGAGGGCTGCATTAGTAAAAGTGGTTTTACCGGTTGATGTACCACCACTTATAATAATATTTTTTTTAGAAAGAACGGCATGTTTTATGAATTCTTTGCTCTTCCCTTCTTTCAAGTAATTCCTTAAGATAGCATCATTCTCGTCTATAAGTTCTTTAGTGCTAGTATTATCAAATGCTCCTCTTTCTGCATATTGATCTAGAGATAAATGTATGGTACTACCTTTCCTTATGGCAAAAGCAGCAATATTAGGTTCAACAGCAGGAGGGAATACTACTTGTACACGATACCCATTCGGTAAGGTAGCAGATAATAGCGGCTTTTCTTCTGATATTACCTGATCAGTAGACTGAGCTATTAGCCTGCCAAGGCCTAATAAATGATCTATATCTACCTCAGGTAATAATTCCATTCTAAGATCTCCGGCTTTTTCAACCCAGACCTCTCCTGGTTTATTTATCATCAGCTCGTTTACCCCTTCCTCAGCAAATATATTTTTAAAGGGTAATAGATATGTCTCTAGCGCTGCAAAACTCATTTCATTACATTTTTAATTGCTGCTTTAGGAAATTTATAATCCTTGTTTACATAAATTTTGATTAAAGTTCCTTGATCTATAGTAATTGTAGGGTCAAACTTCTGTTTTTCCAGTAACTCTTTAGCAACATCAGTAATATCCTTAAACGCCTGAGTAGATGCCGTTTGTGCCTGGGAAGGAGTAGTACTGGCAGTACTTGCCTGTGAAGCCGTAGTACAGGCACTAGTTATAGCACTAACAAGAGCTGTAAGTCTTTGTTCCGGAGTAGCGCTAGCCTGCTGAACTGGTATTGTATCACAAGCTGTCTTTATAGAGGTATAAAGAGTTGATGTTTTATCTGATATAGCAGTAGGAACAGTCGCACAAATTTGAGTAAATTTTGGACCTGAATCAAGGCCTTGTTGGGTAGAAATGCTAGTAGTACTGGTCAAAGCCGCTGAAGCTGCCGCTGACTGTGTAGAAGCAGACTGGGTACTTTCTACAGGTTTTACTATGGAATCTAAAGTACTCGCTAGGGTAATGTTGAACGCTGATCGTAACACCGCATTACTAAAACGTTCTTTAAATTTATTATCTACTCTTCCTTGCTGACCTTTTCTACCGAGATTATCCATGCCTGTACCGCCAAAATTAAGGGTATAGCCCGTTGATAAATCTATTCTCGTCCATTCAATTGCAATGCGGCCGTAAGCTCCATTAGTTCCAGTATTATATGTACCAAACACCCTTGAACCTTTAGGTATAAGTATATTACGACCCCATTCCGAGTAAACGTCCCTGCTAATAATTGCTCTAATTTCCCCTCCAAAATCTGTATTAATCGCTGTCTCGATTATTGCGTCTAGCATCTTACCCCTACCAAGGATAAGGTGCATATCACCTCTTTGTTTAAAATCAGTCTCTTGTTCTATCTGTTCTGGTGTTTTCGGCTTAGGAGCTCCGGAAATTAACACTATGGCTGATTTTCTTTTTGCTTCCAACTTTCGCTTTGCTTCGTCACTTTGGGATTTTATATCTAGCGGCAAAGCAGGATTAACAAGAGGTAAATTAACATCTTTAGAATTTTCCGGGGTAGGTAAAGGTGTTTTATCTTGTGATAAAGGCGAAGGAGGCAATACATCCTGGGCTGCAGGTACAGGGGGAGGAGGAGGTAATACCGGATCTTCTAATTTTGGTGGAGTAGGAAGAGCCGGTATAGCCGGTATAGCAGTATCAACCGGAATCTGAACCGGTTTTACGACATTATCTGGAACAGGAGTAGATTCTTGTTTTGGAGCTTCGTCAGAACTGATAAACAAGTTAAAAAATAAATAAAGAAAAACTCCTGCAACTACGACCAAAATTATTATACTCTGTTTTGGATTAGTTGCTACTTTAGATAGTTCTTGCTCAACCTCCGGAAGGTCGGCTTGAACTTTTTCTGGTTCTGCAGCGTTATTTTCTTTAGCCATAATTATCTAGTTTTTTTTGGGTATTGGAATCTAATAACATATACCAAATCTTTATCATTCTCATCTTCCAATTCTTTGGCAACAATGTCAAATTGATAAGTTCTTTTATTAGTGATAATCGTCATATTAGTACGGATGTTCTTTTCCATTGGCTTAATAAATAATTTATTGCCAAGAGGGGTTAGTTTCCAAGCAAACGATTCCCCGAGTGTTATTGTTTCTATAGTTTCGTTTTTAGCAAATTCGATATGAGATTGAAAGCCGTAATGAAGCACTAATAAATAGACCTCGTTAGAGTTATATATGTAGGTTTTAATCCTGCTATCAGTGGTAAGTGATAACTCGTCGGTATCGTCATACATACTTGCATTGGCTACCGACGTACAAAGCATCATTATTACAAATAAAATTCTAACTATTATCATCATCTACCCTATAACCTATTACTTGAAAACCTATTGGATTAGTATCCCTATCGCTATCTGTTAATTCCATCGGCAAATAATCGAATTCAACAATAGCAATCTTGTTAAAGACCTTTCTGGCCCCTGCAGTTTCATTGATAGAAAACCTTAACATGAATTTTTTATCTGCAAGCTTTGACCATGACTTGACTACTAGAAAGGTGGTATTCTTTTGACCATACTTGATAGTTGGATTAACTTCGTTATTTTTGAGATAATTACGATACGACCAATAGATTGAGCTAGAAGACAACAGCCTGACGGTTTTCATGGCTTCTGTATCAAAATCAACTGGATTATAAGTCTCCCTAGCAGTAACATATCTTTTTATAAAATATTGAGCCAATGAATCATTAGCTGTAAGAACCGAAGAATTCAATGGATTAACAATCTTAGCCATTCCGGTTGTATCATCAATTTGTATAACAAACGGATCAAAACGTTTAATACTTACTACGTACCCCACTGCAGCAACAGAAATAATACATAAAAATATCAGGACCACGAGCAGGAGAAACAACAAGTTTCTTTGAACCGTCACATTTTGGAACCTTTCTTCATACCAGTTTCTGATTTGTTTAATAGATCCATGCCCTTCTTCTGGAGTTCCTTGAACTTTGCTTTCTTGAATAAAACCAGATTTGCTTTTAAATTTTTCTACTAGCTCGCTTAACTTGAACATAATCTAATTGCCAATTTTGTGATACCTTTAGACGAATTTAACAGGCTATAGCATAAAAACATATTAGATGCTTAGCTATTTGCATCCGTAGATTCATCACAAGGCCCTTTGGATATTGATTATGTATCACCTAAAATAATAAAATAAACAAAAAGATTAAAGGAAACCAATTTACTGAGATTTTTTTTATTAAGAGTTGCTTTTAGATTATAGTTTTTCCTCTACTTAGAAAATTTTTTTGCTTTAATTCTCTAATTTTCAACGCTTACCAGTTTAATAATATAAGCAATAAAGTTTAATTATTTCATCTTGATTAGTTCATCACCGAAGGTATATTAAATAATTTAATTGCCATGGATAAATGTACAATATAATGAATAAATTTAAATTCCAATTAAAAGCATCTAATAATAAAGCACGAACAGGATTTATTGAAACAGCCCATGGTACTATTAGAACCCCCGCTTTTATGCCTGTTGGTACAAGAGCTACGGTAAAAGCAATCTTTCCGGAATCGGTAAAAACCACCGGTAGTGATGTAATTCTTGGTAATACTTACCACTTAATGTTAAAACCAGGAGCCGAGAGAATTGCTAAACTCGGCGGTATACATAAATTTATGAACTGGCATGGACCGATCCTTACGGATTCCGGAGGGTTTCAGGTAATGTCATTATCTGATTTGCGAAAAATCACCGAAGAAGGAGTAGAATTCAGATCGCACATTGATGGAAGTAGACATATGGTTACCCCAGAAAGATCTACAGAAATTCAGTATTTATTAGGCAGCACTATCAGTATGGCGTTTGATGAATGTACTCCTTACCCTGCCACTTTCGAACAAGCTAAATCTTCAATGGAATTGTCCTCAAGATGGGCTAAAAGGTCACGTAACGCTTTTGTTAAAAGGCCGGGATATGCTCAATTCGGTATTATGCAAGGCGGCATATACCAAGAATTAAGAGAAAAATCAGCTTCTGATCTTATTGAACTTGATTTTGAAGGATACTCTATAGGGGGTTTAGCTGTAGGAGAGGGGCAAGAGATAATGTTTTCCATCCTAGATTATGCTCCTGCTTTATTACCAGAAAACAAACCTCGTTATCTTATGGGAGTAGGTAAACCAGCCGATATTATTGGTGCAGTAACAAGAGGTGTTGACATGTTTGATTGTGTAATTCCAACGAGGTCTGGGAGAAATGGTCAAGCATTTACTAAATATGGAACTGTAAATATCCGTAACAGTAAATATGCAGATGATAACACACCTCTTGAACAAGATTGTCCTTGCCCAGCATGTGCTAATTATAGCAAAGCATACTTGCATCATGTTGTTAGGGTTGGGGAGATAATTGGCTCAATGTTAATGACATGGCATAATATTCAATATTTTCAAGGATTAATGGCAAGAATTAGAACATATATCGAGGAAGGCAGGGATTTTGATTTTGATTGCTAGTTACATAAGCCTTTTCTTATTTGGAGTATTGATCGGTAATTTCACCACTACTCTATTTTATCGTTTGCCTAGAAACATAATGATTAGCGGATTTAATCAGAAATCAACAAGACCTCCATTTTGTTCAAATTGTAATCACGTTTTACTTTTTTATGAATACCTCCCGATTTTAAGCTGGTTCAGCACCCTTGGAAAATGCAATTACTGCCATACTCCCATTAAAAAATCGTATATAGCACTTGAAATTTTAATAGGGCTAATAGCAATAATTTTATACTATCTTGTTGGGCAGAATTTGGAATATTTTTTCCTTTATTTCTGTCTGGGAACACTAACTATCTTAAATATTTTCATATATTTAGAACATAATTTCATTTCAACAAAGATTACTTTAGGGATTATTATTACAGGTATAATTTACCGTACGTTAACTGATCAAGAAATTTTCGTATGGCTAGCAAGTTTATCATTAGCATGTATATTAAGCTTATGGGTAATTCGGGAAAGTATGGAAGATAAAAATTCATATAACTATAGCAAACTTTTAGTACACTTGATTTTACCGGCAAGCCTATGGTGTCGCTACGAAAGCGTATTATTTTTTATAATTAGCGTTGCTCTTTGCTACCTATTTTCTAAAGTTATAAAGTACAGAATATTCTATCCCCTCGGCATCGTGAATTTATTTTTTATTAGCTTATTCACCTTTATGGCAAGCACTTAATATGAATCTTATATGCTTAATCCCCCGCCGCCTTTCTGGAAAGTCTTATTCGCCTGCTCTATCCTGCGAACTTCTGCTTCCCCATAAGATTTCAAATCTGATTCTTTACCTCCCTCATACTTACTGGCTCGCTTTTGTCCGCCCATCATCATATTATGAGCATAATTATCTTTTTTAGTCTCTCCCGCTATTCTCCTTGGATTCATTACTTTATAAACCTCATAGATAGCAAATTCCTTGATGATTTTCTTTACGCTAGCTTTTGCCTTTGCATCTAAAGGATATTTATCATCTATACTGTTATTTGCGTCAATATCACGATCCGCTCCTTCGTATCTTTTAATAAGGTTGCGAGTAAATTTACTGATGTCCTGTTCTATTTCCTCATCATTAAATTTAATTTTTTTACCAGTTAATTTATCAGTTTTTAGTTCACGTTTTGCTAAGTGTTTTTTTATTAATAAGATCAGCTTGCTTTGCATTTCGCCAAGGTCCGCGGCTTCTTCAATAATGCGATCAATTGCTTTACCAACATTTTCATCTTTCTTTAACTCTTCCAGTATCTCGACCATTTCTGATTCATACTTTTCTGAAAGAGAATTTTTAATACTATCTTCAGACTGGTCTTTCAAAGACATAAATTCTTCCAATCAATTTTTAAGTAAAATGGTAGCGGAAATGTTCAAGGTCATATCAATTTTTCCAGGAGCAGAAACCGGATTAGCTACACTGTTTACCATATCAGTTGCAACGGTACGCATTAATTTAGGATAAGGAACGGGTGGATAACGATTGTCACCGTCAATATTAATGTTTTTTACCTTAATCTCTTTTAGTCCAATAATACTAGCTATTCGTTTAGCATGAGATAATAGTTTGTTAAGTGCGTTTTCAACCATGGAGGTACGGGTTTCTTCAATTCGCACAAGAGAAACTTCGTAATGTAGATCACTCATTACTAATCCTATTTCCTGCAATTGTCCGGATAAAGCAAGTATATTCTCCGTAGATTTGCTCTTTATAATAATAGACTGAGATCCTTTCCATAGTTCTTTTTCGGGTATTCCCTGTTTAAGCGGTTTATAAAATTTGTATACCGAATACTGCTCGGTAGAAACTTCTACATTTTCCTTCTTCTCTACGACAGATAACGCCTTTTTCATTATCTGGTTAATTTTATTCTGCACTTCTTTTGCAGATTCAGATTCACTTTCATAGCGCAAATTAGCAATAAGTACATCTGGTTCTACCTGTTTTGTTTCAGTAACAGATAAATTCAGATATGTACCGTCTTCTTTGTTAACATCATTGCCATAAGCTTTAAGCCCTATAAATGCAGAAAATATTAATAAAACTTGTAAAAATTTAATGTTTATAACTTTTCTCATCTGTCCCATCCTTAAAATTTAACCCAAGCTTAATATTTAAGCCACTTAAAGCCTGCCTAATTCAAATTGTAGCAAGAAAATTAAGTTAATCTAAAACATTAACATTTTTTTTAGGAAAAACTACTCAGCCAGTTGCAAAATAGACATTTTATGTTAATTCATTTGCAATGATAAATGTTTACAAATTCAAAATAAAAAAGCTTACCCCGCTCAATGTAAGTGGTATAATTTAGTAACCTTAAAATATTCTGAGTTTAAAATAGAAAATTTATATGAGTATTCTACAGCTGAGGGCTTCAGATCCTACCTTATCAACCTGGGTATCGGCATCAGCCGGCACCGGCAAAACAAAGATCTTAACAGACCGAGTACTACGCCTTCTCCTGCAGAACGTACCATTTAACAAAATCCTTTGCTTAACTTTTACTAATGCTGCCGCTAATGAGATGCAAGAAAGGATAATTGCTCAGCTTGAAAAATGGTCGCATTCTTCACACGAGGACTTACTAGATAGTTTGCAAAACACACTAGGGAAAAAACCGACTAAAGATGAATTAATGAAGGCATCATCACTCTTTGAATTATATCTAAAAACTCAAGATCAAATAAACATTTACACTATTCACTCTTTTTGTCAGAAAATTTTAAAGAAATTCCCGCTAGAAGCAGGAATTTCTCCTCATTTCAAAATTATTGACGAATTCAAGGTTAACAAGATAATAAGAGATATAAAAAGACAAATATTTAACCTTCCTGAAATTCAACATGTTATTAATTTTCTTATAGAGAACTTTCATGAACTAACTATCGATGATATTTTTAACGAAATAATTTCTCTAAAAACAAAAATATTAACAAAAAAACTAAATTCTTTAAGTGTAGAAAGCAACCCGGAACTTAGCGGATTAGAGTGCATTAATAATCTAGCAAAGCATAATTCAAATATTTCTATAGAAGTTATCTCTAATTCTAATATCAAGAATTTAATCATAGATTCACTTGGAGCTAATCGGGTAAACATAGATATTAAGCCTTTCTTTTTAACATTATCCGGAGAAAAGAAGAAAAGAATTTTAACCAAAAAAGTAGCTTCTCCGGATTCTGACTTATACCAAGAACTACAAAAAATCCAAGACCAGATCTACCAACTTGATCAAATTAAAAAAACAGAAAATTTACTTTTAAACTCCAGATTATTTGAGATATTAGCAGAAAAACTGATTCTAGAATTTGAATCATACAAAAACAAAAACGCTTTTCTCGATTATGATGATCTAATAATTCATACCCAGGCTTTACTTACAAATTCCAAGGCAAATGAATGGGTGTTATATAAATTAGACGGTGGTATAGAACATTTACTAGTAGATGAGGCGCAAGATACAAGTAATAGCCAATGGCTTATAATAGAAGCTTTAGCACAAGAATTTTATTCCGGAGAATCTGGTAATAACAAAAGCAGAACAATTTTTGTAGTAGGAGATGAAAAACAGTCGATTTTTAGTTTCCAAGGCGCTGATATTTCTGCTTTTTCCTACATGAATAAATTTCTAAACGATAAATTGAAAGAGGGAAAAAAAGCTTTCGAAACAATTGACCTTAATATCTCGTACCGCTCCACTAAAGAAATTCTTACTTGTGTGCACCATGTGTTTAATAAAATAGCAAAAAATAGCCCTGACGATTTTAAAGCTAATTTACCCGAGATGATACCTTATCGTAATTGGCATCATGGGCTAGTCCAGTTATGGCCTTTATGTAGTAATGAAGGTAATGATGTAACTAATGAATTTTGGCCCATCTGCCCAGAAAATACACAAAATAATACCAAGGTTATTTTGGCAAAAAAAATTGCTAATTACGTTAAAGAACAAATAAGCAGCGCCAGAATTCTACCCTCAACAAATAACAAGATATCTGCTCAAGATTTTATGATCCTTTTCCGAACCAGGGATGAGTTCACGGATGAGGTCATCAAAGCTTTGAAAGAGGCTAAAATTGACATAACAGGGCTTGATAGAATATCTCTAGCTAATGATCTAACGGTTGCAGACCTTATTGCTATTGCCAAATTTGTACTAGATCCTGAAAATGATTTAAATTTAGCTACATTAATTAAGTCGCCGATTTTAGGCCTATCGGAACAAGAACTTTATGAATTAGTTATAGCTGCTAAGGATAATAAATTATCTTTATGGGAATGTGTAAAATTAGCAGACCAATATTCTTTGATAAAAGATAAACTAGAAGAGTTTTTAACCCTATATCGCTCTTTCCCTTTAAACAATTTCTTTCAATATATCACTGATGTAATGGATTATAGAAATATCATGAATAAAAATGATGAAGCTATCAATGAATTCCTCAAACTCAGTAATGACTATTTTCTAGAATACGGAAATTCTTTACAAAACTTTATTTATTGGGTTGCCAAAAACCCAATAACTGTAAAAAGAGATACAGAATCATCAAATAAACTTCGTATTATGACTGTCCATGGTTCAAAAGGCCTGCAAGCTCCGATTGTTATCTTATGCGATACTACCAAACTTCCAACTGTGAGCGATAGATTCATCTGGAACGAAAATGAGCAGTTACTATCGGCAAAATCATCCTCTTATATTCCAGCATTTTATAAAACAATTAAAGCAAAAGAGCAGCATAAAGCTTATCAAGAATATTTAAGGTTATTATATGTCGGAATAACCCGAGCAGAGGATCATTTAATCATTTGTGGCTATCAAGGCAATAATAAAATTCCTGAAAATTGCTGGTATGAACTAATAAGAAAATCTCTGCAGAAAATTGGTTCTTTAGACCCAGACGGTGTTGTAACTTATGGCGATAACAGTTTAGAGTCCAATAGCCAGACAAGATCACTTTCCTTGGTAGAAAATATAAAAACTGAACCGGAAATAACAAATCCACCCACATCGTGGAAACTAGATAAAACCGTACGGTTATCTTATACAAATATTGAAACTGTCACTTCTTATAAGAATTCAGATTTACTAGAGTACGGTCTAGTGTTTCATAAGATTCTTGAAGAAGCCGTAAGAAATAAAAATCTATTTAATACTGCCTATCATCCCTTAATTACTACATTAGACAGTTCGTTTCAAAAAAGGCTAAAATCTAGCTTAAAAAAAATAGTAATTAATCAGGAATTCAATGAATTATTGAAACACGACTTAAAAACCGAAGTATCTTTTGGCTATAAAACAGATTCGCAAATAAAAATTGGGAGAATCGACCTTCTAGTAACTCAGAAAAAGCGAATTATCATTATCGATTACAAATCCGGTAAATCTAATAAAGAATTAATCCCGGATACCTATCTCAAGCAATTAGGATTTTATAAAAAAGCTTTTACCGAAATATATCCGGATAAAGTTATAGATTGTAAAATTATTTGGCTTGACCGCGGAACTATAGTAAATGTAGAGATATAATAGTAATAGAAAAAGGCTCAAGCAATTTAAACTTATGCTTAAGCCTTTTTTAATTAATTGTTTTAGTTTAAATTCTCTTATCCAAAGAAAACTAAGACTCTAATCTTCTCCTTCTGCTGTTTTTTCTAATACGCCTTTCTGTTTCTTGTTTTTTGCGAACCCTTTTTACTGAAGGCGGTTCATAAAAACGAGACATCTTCATTAAACGAAAAACAAGCTCTCTCTGCATTTTTCTCTTCAGATCCCGAATAGCTTTTTCACCGTTTCCACCATGAACATTAACCTGTACAGACACTAAAATTTACCCCCTTAAAGGTCACTATGATTGAAATAAATGTTTATTATCTATATAGTTATATTAATTGTCAACTAAAAAGCTAATATTAACATGACTGATATAGCTAAAAAACACAAAGAAGCCCGGGATAATTTCTTTAGTCAATTAAGTTTTCTAGTCTCAACTACTCAGTGGAATAAGAATTTATTTAAGGAAATTGAAAAAAAATGTAATTTTCCGCAAAACTATCATTATATTTTATTCCCGGGAGGAGGAAGCCAGGTAATAGAACAATTTGAATCATGGCAAGATCAGAAAATGCTTGAATTACTTCTGACTGAAGAACAAAACTTAAAAATCAGGGAAAAAATTGCTAAAGCTTTGGAAATTAGAATAATGGGTATAGTGCCAAAAGCTGCTATCTTGGAGCAGAATGCCTCATTTTTAATACCCGGTAATATTCTAGCAGGAATAAAATGCTTTACTATAACCTGTGACCTAATCTGGCGCTACGCTGGCGATAAATCCGAAGACTTTAATTATTATACTAAGCGTGGGCTTTTGCTCGGCGTTTATACCTCTTCTCGGATATTTTATATAGCAGATAATTCAGAAGGTTTTATTAAAACCAAAGAATTTATTGCAACTTCCTTAGAAAGGATTATAAATATAGCCAAAATTAAGGGTAAAATAAAACTACCTTCTAGTGAAGATATACCAATATTAAGGCTAATGTTATAATGAAAAAAAACACATTATTTATTGTAAATATTTTTCTAATCTTTAGTTTTTTTGGTTGTAATAGCAAACCGTCTGCGAAATCTGAGGTGCAAGTTAATAGCCCGAATCAAGAACCGGTATCTATAACAGTGGCAAACACTGATTCTTCAATACCAGAAAACCACAAATTATTCGATTATAGCTTAAGTTACCAGGAAATGAGCGAAATTAAAAAATTAAAGTGGCGTTTACAACAACAAAATCAGGCTCTCGCAAGTAAAAGAACTCAAGAGTCATATTTACCACAAAACAAAAATTTAACTAATAAAGAGAAAATTAACATTGAAAAAGAAGATAGGCGTAATACGTTGTTAAAAACTATTCCTCCTGCGAAAAGATCTCTATATACAGGGAGAGATTTTAACACTTCTTTTCTGCAAAACTATTAACGACAGTAAATCATGAATAATAATAAATTTTACCCAGACGTTAAATCAAGCGTTTCATTCCCCGGAATAGAAGAAGAAGTTTTGAAATACTGGCAAGAAAATAATATTTTTAACAAATCGGTGGAAAATCGCAAAGCCAAAATCGGCAATCAAAATAATGAGTTTATTTTTTATGACGGTCCGCCTTTTGCTAATGGTTTACCTCATTACGGTCATTTATTAACTGGTTTTATTAAAGATGTATTTGCCCGGTATCAAACTACCAAGGGCAAAAAGGTAGAAAGGAGATTTGGATGGGATTGTCATGGTCTTCCGGCAGAGATGGGAGCAGAAAAAGAGCTCGGATTTTCAGGCAGGATAGCAATTTCAGAATATGGTATTGATAAATTCAACAATCATTGCCGCTCATCTGTCATGAAATATTCTAGTGACTGGGAAAAATATGTAAATCGCCAAGCGCGTTGGGTTGATTTCAATAACTCTTATAAAACTATGGATAAGAATTATATGGAATCTGTCCTCTGGGCTTTTAAGGAGCTTTATAATAAAGGATTAATTTATGAGTCAATGAGAGTGATGCCCTACTCTTGGGCTTGCGAAACTCCTTTGTCTAATTTTGAAACTAGATTAGATAATTCCTACCGCCAGAGAACAGATAAAGCGATTACTGTTAGCTTCGTACTAACTGATAGACCCCAAACCGCACCTGAAGGATTTACAGAATATAGAATACTTGCCTGGACCACAACTCCTTGGACATTACCCTCAAACCTAGCACTAGCAGTAAATAGCGATTTTAATTACGCATTTGTACCAAATGGAGATATTTGTTACATAATTGCTTCTTTTGCCGTTAATCACTATGCAAAAGAATTAAATGTAGAAAAAGACAAAACAGACTTTAAAACTGTTAAAGGTAAGGAATTAGCAGGATTAAAATATAAGCCTATTTTTAATTATTTTAAGGATCACCCAAATAGTTTCAGAATCTTAACCGGAGATTTTGTAATAGAGGGAGATGGAACAGGAATCGTACACATGGCACCTGGTTTTGGTGAAGACGATCAGCTTTTATGTCAACAGGAAGGAATAGAGCTGGTTTGTCCCGTAGATAATGCCGGAAAATTTACGGCCGAAATATCAGATTTCGCCGGTATGCAAGTGTTTGACGCAAACGATCCTATTATTATAAAATTAAAAAACCAAGGTAACTGGCTTAAAACCGAGCAATATATTCATAATTATCCCCATTGCTGGCGGACAGACACACCTTTGATTTATAAAGCCGTGCCTTCGTGGTATGTTAAAGTTACAGAATTTAAAGATAGAATGGTTGAGTTAAACCAACAAATTAATTGGATACCGGGCAACGTTAAAGATGGTTTGTTTGGTAAGTGGATAGAAAATGCCAGGGACTGGTCTATAAGCAGAAATCGCTTTTGGGGAACACCTATTCCAGTATGGCGTTCAAACGATCCAAAATATCCTAGAATTGACGTTTATGGCTCTTGCGTAGAGCTTGAGAAAGATTTTGGAGTAAAAATTGAAGACTTGCACAAACCGTTCATTGATGGATTAACAAGACCAAATCCGGATGACCCGACCGGTAAATCCATGATGGTAAGAGTAGAGGACGTATTTGATTGTTGGTTTGAAAGCGGTTCGATGCCTTACGGGCAAGCTCACTATCCTTTTGAAAATAAAGAATGGTTTGAGAGCCATTTTCCTGCTGATTTTATTGTTGAATATTCTGCCCAAACACGCGGTTGGTTCTATACATTAATGGTTCTCTCTACTGCGCTTTTTGATCGTCCGCCATTTCTAAACTGCATCTGCCATGGAGTAATACTGGACTCTACCGGCCAAAAACTTTCTAAACGCCTCAATAATTATGCCGATCCACTTGAATTGTTTGATAAATACGGCGCAGATGCTTTAAGAGTCACTATGCTTTCATCTAATGTCGTCAGAGGGCAAGAATTACTTATTGATAAAGACGGAAAAATGGTTTTTGATTCCCTGCGGCTATTTATCAAGCCGATATGGAATGCTTATCATTTTTTCTGTTTATATGCAAATCTTGACAGCGTTAAGGCTAAATACGATATTTCAAGTGGCAATATTCTGGATCGATACATTTTATCTAAGCTTAAAATTGCCGTAGGAAGAATAGAAAATAGTATGGATCAGTTTGATACTGTAGAGGCATATGCAGCGATAACTGATTTCTTTGAAGTGCTAAATAACTGGTATATTAGACGAAGTAGAAGCAGGTTCTGGAAAACTGAGCAGGATGCGGATAAATTATCAGCTTACAATACTCTCTACACATGCCTTGAAGTTATGATGAAAGCTATGAGTTCATTACTACCCTTAATTTCAGAAAACATCTATCGCAGCTTAACTGGCGGGACATCTGTTCATTTAGAAGATTTCCCGAATGTAGAGGAGATAAAAATTGAAGAAAACTTAGTTAGAGCGATGGACCAGATACTGGATATCTGTAATGCTGCTTTATTTATCCGCAGTGAAGAAAATATACGCATCCGCCAACCGTTAAGCAAATTAGTAATCCATATGGATGGGGTAGATAGAGGCACTTATGATAGCTATATTAAACATTTTGAAGATTTGATTAAAGATGAAATTAACGTCAAATCCATAATTTATCAGGAAGATGTTAAAGAATACGCAAACCTAAAACTTTCTATTAATTTCCCATTACTAGGTAAAAGACTCCCAGAAAAAATGAAAGAGATAATCGCAGCTACCAAATCCGGCAACTGGTATGAAAATGGAGAAAAATTATTTGTTTCTGATATTGAATTATTACCAGAAGAATATACCCTCGTTATGGAACCCCAAAAAGGTATAAAAGGACTAAAAGCTTTATCTAATAGTATAGGTATAGTTAAGCTAGACCTTGAAATAACTAAAGAACTTCAAGAAGAAGGAATAGCCCGGGATCTAGTTAGATTTATTCAGCAAACAAGAAAAGAAGCAGGTTTTGAGGTATCAGATCGAATTAAATTAAATATTACACCTAACTCCGAGCTAGAACCTGTTTTACTAAATTACGGATCTTTCATTACTGAACAAACTTTAAGTGAAATTAGAAACGATTTTAAACCGGAATACACGGCAAATATTGACTTAAATAATCAAACTATATCGGTAGAAGTAGCAAAATTACGATAAAGTTTCTATCTCTTTAGAGAAGAAGTGGATTTCTCAGGAATCCTAGGAGGAGTAATAGGTGATCTAGGTCTAGTGGTGGGTATAATTGAATCACCAATGCCTCGAGCACGAGCAGCAACTTCGGGGGTTATAGATTTATTCATAATTCTTCCCCCCAGCCCTACAACATGACCAATTTCTTCCCTTAGCTCCTTTGCTCTATCAGCTTCGCGCTTTATTTTTTGTACTTTTTCTAATAATGGCTCCAGATGGACCCTTGATTCTTTCAGCATTTCATCTAATAATTTTTCTGATGTTCTAGCAGCTGCTTTACAAAGATGCCTATGGGCTTTAACAACTTTGAACGGAGATGAACTACTAATTTTACTTGCACTTTCCTCTACAATCTTTAACTGTTCATCTAGAGCTTTTTTTTGGTTTGAAAATCACTTAGCATATCACATAATACAAATACCGGATCCTTCTGGCTTCCTCTTGGCCGGTTTCTTTTCAAATTATCAACTATAGTTGTGCGTGTTTCTGTTATATTAAAATCCCTTCCTTCTTGTCTAAGGACTTGGGTAGATCTTAAATTATCCTTTAGAGATCCTTTTGTTCTAGTGATTTGGGTTTCTAAACCAAGGAATTTTTCACTTTGTTTTAGACCTTCTATCTCTTTTTTTATTTGTTGTATTTCTCCTTTTACACCATCTACTTTTCTCTGGGCTTCAGATTTTTCCAATTCAGATGCTTTAGCAAGTTCTTTCTCCGCTTCTCTTAAATCTTTCTCACCTAATCGAATCAATTCTTTTTCTTTGGGACCAATAATTCTTTTCTGTGCAGCTTCGTACCCTTCAATTTCTCCTCTTAATTTTTGTGCTTCTGTTTCCAGCCTTACATATTCCGGTGTTTTAACTTTGCTAGTGGAAATCAGCTCTTGGTTAATATCGGCACCCCGCGAAATAAGAGTATGAGCCATTTGACTAGACGGAGTCTGAGTTATTCTTTCTTTTTCAGCAGCATCCATTCCAAAACTTAAGTTAAGTAAAGCCATGCTTAATGGTGATCCAAATTTTTGACTTTGTGTGTTAGGATTTGCTCCTGCTTCATCGACCAAAGCTCTAACAGCAGTAGTACTTTGTTTAAAGACACAATATGTAAGAGCTGTATGACCGTTTGTTTCATCCTTTTGGCTTGTTATAATTTTATTAATATCTATCCCTACTCCCTCACGAATAGTAGCGCTCGCACCGAGAGCCATAACTTCCAAAGCCGACTCTATATGCGGTAAATATTTTTCGGAGTCGCTACTTTTATTCAACATAGCATATTCTAGTACCGTATAACCTCTTTCTGGACTCCCAGGAACTGTAATTCGACATTGATTTATATCGCGTGCTTCCATTTTTAAGATGCCTGATAATATATATTTAATATCATCGGGCCTATTAATATCTATTAACTCTTTTATCAGTTCTGGTTTTCTAATAAATTCTTCCTTACTTACATTTTCAAGCAATGCATCTAGCACTTTTTGATCTCGAGCTTGTATGGCATCTCTTAATAAGCTCGGAGTTATAGATGAAATATCAGGAGCTAAATCGTTTATTGCTTTGATGTTTTTAGTTATAATTGCATCTTTCAATGAAATTTCTTTAGGAACTAGTTCTAGAATATCTATACCTTCATCTGTTTTTTTTGACATAGTCTTTCCCCTCCTAGATCAAAAAATCTTTAAATAATAATTAATAAATTATAATGCTATTAGATAAAATTTAATAAATCAAGTTATTGATTTATTATTAGAAATTTTTATTTTCATTTAACTTCTTTTTAAGTAAAAATAATAAATCATAGTTAAGCCATCTACGACGGTGGTGTAGAAAATATTCCTTTAACTCTTCTTTTGGTCTTACAATAACTCCTTGAGGATGCTGTAAATAAAGCAAAGTTAGGATAGCCTGATCATGCCGATGTGAAGTATTGTAATAATACTCCTCAATAAAGCTCTCACTATCTGTTAATGCTTCCCCGTTTTCACACAATTTTAGCCATTTCCTAATGAATTCGCGCGCATTGTTAGTATTTTTAATCAAGATAAAACTAGCCTGTAATTGATAGGAATCTAAAATAAAATCGTTGTTCATACCCATAGCAGTTAGCAAATCTCTTCTTACATACCCCCTATTAGTGTGTTTATTCTGAAATACAAGAATATCATTGCCATTCTCAAGCTTATTAACTAATGAATCGATTGGTTTAGCAATAACACTACCGCTATCAGCATATAAAAGAATGTCATTTTCTGGGATTTCTTCAAGTGTTTCAAGAATTATATAAGGTTTCCATAACCAATATCCTGCTCCTTTTTTTTGCGAGAAAATATTTTCATGAGCGTTAACATAAGAAGATGCTATATGTTTTCTGTTATATGGTTTATAAAAATCAATACATTTATTTAGCGCACTCGCTGTTAAAGCGCGCTGATTTGCCAAGTGAACTTCGCCTCCGTCAGCATAAGAAATAAGCCAGACGTTACCAGTCATATTTTGCTTGCACTGTACTGTTTTATCAGTTGATAAATCTATATCCTTGGAAAAAGCTGCGATATCTACTTCGTTGATTATACTTATTAATTCTTTCTGGAGATAGGAGTTATATAAATATATACCGCAAACAACTATCGTAACCGCTGCAGCCAGAAACAGCACCAGAAAGGCAAGAAAAAATTTACGCAACATAATAGCAGATTTTGTATCAGATTTACCTGTAATGGTACATAAATAAGCTATAATTCTAAAGTTTTTTAAAGTGTTTTAGCATGGAATTTTTTCAAGTTAAATTTTTTATGTTAATTTTGCAAGGTTAGCTAGTTTGGCTTAAGCTAAGCCTGATGCCTCAATTTTAAAGAAGGTTAGATTTTCAGTTTTTTTGGTAGGTACAGTCAGAATAATTGAGATTTGCCGCTCAGAGGGGATTTTGCTGGTTAATCCAGTCTGTGCAAATTTCTTCTGTTATTGATTTTAACTTCTCTACTCTTTTAATCAAATAAACTAGTTGCTCTTCGGTGATTTTATAGTTTTTATTATAACGGGCCTCAGTATAAGCTAATTTAAGCAGAATGAATCTTTCTTCCTGCTCTTTAGTATCCCGCGGGAATATTTTGAGCAGTTCATCACTGTAATTACTAGCTAGACTACCAAGCTTTTCAATATCATGCAGCCTTGGTTTATAACCAGTAAATACCAGCAGAATTGCAGAGTAAAAACTTTCAGTTGCCTGATGAAGCTGAAAAGCTGCTAGATTCAGATAGTTATCTTGCAACATGTAATTAGTTGCTTTTATAAATCCAATAGCACGAGGAAACCACTGATCAAAATCGTCTTTAGCTATTTGCCTTCTCTCTTCGGAGTTTAAATCTTTCGGTTCAGCTAAGGTAAATTCGCCGCTATCATAAAGTAATATCCCCTCTTTTTTAATGTCTGAGAAAAAATACTGGCTCTTCTCTAGCTGCTGGTTAAGATATTTTATCGGCTCAACCACAAAGGTTACCCAAGGCGCTCCGAATGTCTTCCCTCTTAAGCCTTTGCGCTCAAGACGTTTGGTTAGATCCGACTCAAAAGATGCACCTTTGAGCCCTCGATATTTCGGGCTTTTAGTTACAACCAGAATATCCAGATCACTTTCATAGCTGTAAGTTATATGCCCTTCAACATACCAGTCCCGCACCCACGTCCCTTTAGAATAAGAACCAAAAAGGATAATCATCGCCACTTGATCTCTTGCTACTGCCAAAATTTCCTGAACAATAGCATCCAGCCTGTCTTTGATTACTAAAGAATTTTTAGGAAGAGTCGTTTTCATGGGGTTAAAAAAATGGGGAGAATTTAGTAATTATAGCGATTTTTTTTATTTTTACAATTACTTGGAGTCCACAAACAACTAGAAACATTAATTACTTTAACAATAATATCTCTTTTCTACGTCTTTAATGCTCTTGATCTTTTCTTAATAGTAACCCCATAAGCTTTAGTTTTAAAAAGAACTAACAAAATCAAACCATGTAAAGAATTATACATTATTGCTTTACTATATACTATATGCTCGACTGCATAAAAAATTTGGTTGTACAAAGCACAAATGGAAAGCCATGTTATAACGAATCCAAATTCATCAATAAATTTACCAGTTAAAATTATAGTATATTTTTTAAAAGAAACTGTACGAAATAGAAACCAAAAAATTTTTATATAACAAACGACTAACCCAAAAAATATTAGAATTATGGAAACAATAAAAATAAAATTTGTTACTAATTTAAGATCAACTAAATAGTATAATTGGGATGAATCATTGAGTGTAAACTCCGATTGAACGAACAAAAATTTAGTAATCTCTAATAAACTATTAATCCAAAAAGAATTGGAACTAATAAACACAGTAAAACCTAGGAGAGAAAAAGCTGCAACATAGTGAATTATAGCTACAACTGTCGTTAACAACAAAAACAACTTTAATCGCAAATACATGAAACTACCAAATATAAACATAAGTTGTAAGTTTTAATAAGAATTATATAGTAAATTATTATTTAATTTTTTATTTAAGCACTCACTTCTGATTTTTAAATAAAGCTTTTTTAAACAAAGATCCGTATTTTAACTGGTATTTTTTGCTAAGCTCAAAATCATAAATAATAGCTATACCGTACAATAGTATAATAAAAAATCCAATCGAAATACAATTAATTTTTAACCAAAAAAACGGTTGTGTCTTTAATAACTTATCTGCTGAGACCGCTCCTTTTGCAATTAAATTCTCATTTTCAACATACTGGACAATATAAATAACAAGGTAGAGAGTATTTGCAAAAGATGGTAACATTGCTAGTAAAAGAGAACTTATACTTAAATTACACCATTTTTTATGAGTAAGCTCCAGATATTTTTTAGCTGAAACTAACCATATCCACAGCGAAATAACAGTTGTAGATATTACAGGTATTAAACTTACTTTACTAAAATTCCACCAATCCCAAGCTGCACTAATAAGTATATAAATCTCCTTAGTCCAACTTACATAAAGGCTTCCTAATACAATTCCTAATATAATAACGTATATGTGAGAGAATATGTAATAACAAATATTCATCAAAAATTTTAGAAAATTTTGCAAATTTTGAAAAACACTTCTAAATCCTTTCCTTTTTATAAAAAAGCAAATTGGTACAACTCCGAAAACCACGCAATAAAATACAAAAAATACAACGCAGGCACAGAATAAAACTATATTTTCGACGTCTGGAAAAAAAAACACCCGTAATTATTAAAATAACAGATAAAATACCTGCAAAAAATAGAAATAGCTTGTCCAACTTCAACCAATTCCAAGAATTCGTAATATATTCATCAACGAGGCTTATGAAAACTTGATTTTCTTTTTTCCGCAAAGATAAAGGGATAATATCTTGAGCTTCTAATATTAACCCTAATTCTTCCCTAGTAAGACTTACTAAGTCTGAGCTTTTTGACAGTTCTTCAACTTCTGACACTTTTTGCCTTACATTTAAACGTTATATTTTATTCAATCGTTCACAATCGTTTTTATTTTAGATTCTAATTCTTTAATTTTATTACTTACATTTATAATGTTATCAACCGCTTTCATTCCAGATATTTCCGCTGTTATTATTGCTTTTGAACCTTGCCTATACGGATATATTTTTATTTCCATTATAACAAGATAGTCTGGTAACTCCAGCTGATATGTAGAACCGTAAGGTTTGAGCATACGGTCAAAATTTGCTTTTATTGAGTTAACAGGATAGTTAGAAGTTACTTCAAACTTATGAATAACCCAAGCCGAAGTTAAATAAGAAGCTAAGTCAAACTTAGGGATAGGAAACGGCAAAATGACACCATCTTGATAAGTTTTTACTGTTTTAGGGATGAATGTTATGACCTTATCATTACCTTTATTCAGTTTATTAATGTCAATAGAATAGATTAACCCAGAACCAGCTACTCCATTATCTGTTCTTCTCTCCAATTCCATATTAGTTTGATTAAAATCGAGTTTAATAATTTCTCTTTTCGTATCAGTTCCCCAAGTTTTATTGTTAAAAATCAATCCATCAACACCTTGGGGTTCTAAAGCATTATTAGGAACTACATAGCTGATTTTAATATTATCTATATTTTTTACACTGCCCTTTTCCGGAACAAGCTGTATATCATAATTACCCGGTAACGTCATTTTGTTGGCGCAAGACGATATAAAAAAACACAATAAAATTAGAAAAATTTTAGATTTCATAAATACCTGTTAAAATTTTAAGTTGTATTACAATTAAGGAAGCTTAATTATTAGTTGCGCCTGCACCCATAAAAAAAGTTTGCATTGCAAGCTTGGCAGCGACCTACTCTCCCGTGCTTTAAAGCAAAGTACCATTGGCGCTGTGGGGTTTCACTTCCGAGTTCGGAATGGGATCGAGTGTTTCACCCACGCTATAACCACCAAGCTAGCAATACAAACTTTTAATGTCGTATTACTAAATATATGTATGTCTTTTATCATGACAACAACGTTTTAAAAACAAACTTAAAACAAGTATATACTGCTTACTTTAGGTTTTTGCCATGATAAAAGACATCTATTAACAAAGAATAAAAACTTGTATAATTACCTATACTGATTTGTACAAAATTAACACTACATACAAAGTGTAAACTCATAGTTTTCAGCAAAATAAAACAATCGAGCTATTAGTACCAGTTAGCTTCACATGTTGCCATGCTTCCACACCTGGCCTATCAACGTGGTGGTCTTCCACGGCTCTGATAGGGAAGTCTAGTTTTAAGGTGGGTTTCCCGCTTAGATGCATTCAGCGGTTATCCCGTCCGTACTTAGCTACCCAGCTATGCCGCTGGCGCGACAACTGGTCCACCAGAGGTACGTCCACCTCGGTCCTCTCGTACTAAAGGCAGATCCTCTCAAACTTCCTACACCCACGGCAGATAGGGACCGAACTGTCTCACGACGTTCTAAACCCAGCTCACGTACCACTTTAAACGGCGAACAGCCGTACCCTTGGGACCTTCTCCAGCCCCAGGATGTGATGAGCCGACATCGAGGTGCCAAACGATTTCGTCGATATGGACTCTTGGAAATCATCAGCCTGTTATCCCCGGCGTACCTTTTATCCGTTGAGCGATGGCCCTTCCACACGGGACCACCGGATCACTATGACCGACTTTCGTCTCTGCTCGACTTGTGGGTCTCGCAGTCAGGCTAGCTTATGCCATTGCACTCTAACAGTTGATTTCTGACCAACCTGAGCTAACCATCGCGCGCCTCCGTTACTGTTTGGGAGGCGACCGCCCCAGTCAAACTACCCACCATGCATTGTCCCAAATCCTGATTCAAGGATTCATGGTTAGATATCAAGAATTAAAAGGGTAGTATCTCACATTTCGACTCCACAAAGGCTGGCGCCTCTGCTTCATAGTCTACTACCTATTCTGCACATTTAATCCCTAATACCAGTGCAAAGCTATAGTAAAGGTGCACGGGGTCTTTCCGTCTAACCGCGGGAACTCAGCATCTTAACTGAGAATTCAATTTCGCTGAGTCGATACTGGAGACAGTGGGGAAGTCGTTACGCCATTCGTGCGGGTCGGAACTTACCCGACAAGGAATTTCGCTACCTTAGGACCGTCATAGTTACGGCCGCCGTTCACTGGGACTTCAATTCAGAGCTTGCACCCCTCCTTTTAATCTTCCAGCACTGGGCAGGCGTCAGACCCTATACATCGTCTATTGACTTAGCAGAGCCCTGTGTTTTTAATAAACAGTCGCTACCCCCTGGTTTGTGCCACCTACAACTGGTTGCCCAATTATAGGTCATCTTTCTCCCGAAGTTACAGATGCAATTTGCCTAGTTCCTTCAGCATCGTTCTCTCAAGCGCCTTGGTATACTCTACCTGTCCACCTGTGTCGGTTTAGGGTACGGTCTTAATTGAAGAGTTATTTCCTGGAAGCTCGCAACTAGCATACACAATCCAATAAGCATATACAATTTTTGAACTTCGTCACTTCTTCTCGGTTCAGGAATATTAACCTGATTCCCATCGACTACGCCTTTCAGCCTCGTCTTAGGGGCCGACTAACCCTGCGCAGATTAGCTTTACGCAGGAAACCTTGGACTTTCGGCGAGAATGTCTCTCACATTCTTTATCGCTACTTATGTCAGCATTCTCACTTCCGATACCTCCAGCAGCCCTTACAGGATGCCTTCACAGGCTTACGGAACGCTCCGCTACCACTCATATGTAAACATATGAATCCGCATCTTCGGTACATGACTTTAGCCCCGTTACATTGTCGGCGCAAGAAAACTTAATTAGACTAGTGAGCTATTACGCTTTCTTTAAATGATGGCTGCTTCTAAGCCAACATCCTAGTTGTTTTGGTTTTCTCACATCCTTTAACACTTAGTCATGATTTTGGGACCTTAGATGGCGGTCTGGGCTCTTTCCCTCTCGACCACGGACCTTAGCACCCATGGTCTGTCTGCTATACTGTACTCACTGGCATTCGGAGTTTGGTTAAGTTTGGTAAGTCTGTTGGACCCCCTAGCTTATCCAGTGCTCTACCTCCAGTGGTAATCATATAACGCTCTACCTAAATAGATTTCGCGGAGAACCAGCTATCTCCGAGTTTGATTGGCCTTTCACCCCTAGCCACAGCTCATCCCCTAATTTTTCAACATTAGTGGGTTCGATCCTTCAGTAGATGTTACTCCACCTTCAATCTGGCCATGGCTAGATCACCCGGTTTCGGGTCTAATTCGTCGAACTATATCGCCCTATTTAAGACTCGCTTTCGCTACGCCTACACCTAACGGCTTAAGCTCGCTCGACAAACTAAGTCGCTGACCCATTATACAAAAGGTACGCCGTCACGGAATAAATTCCGCTCCGACTGCTTGTAAGCATTCGGTTTCAGTGTCTATTTCACTCCCCTCGTCGGGGTTCTTTTCACCTTTCCCTCACGGTACTTGTTCACTATCGGTCGCTAGAGAGTACTTAGGCTTGGAGGGTGGTCCCCCCATATTCAAACAGGATTTCACGTGTCCCGCCTTACTCTAGGACTTAAAAAAGCTTTACCTATACAGGGCTATCACCTATTGTTGCCAGTCTTTCCATACTGTTCTAGTTTACTTTTAAAAGCCACTTGCCTGGTCCGCGTTCGCTCGTCACTACTAACGGAGTCTCTGTTGATGTCCTTTCCTTCAGCTAATGAGATATTTCAGTTCACTGAGTTTGCCTCATATGGCTATGTATTCACCATATGATACCTGATAAATCAGGTAGGTTTTCCCATTCGGAAATCTCCGGATCAAAGCCTATTCACAGCTCCCCGGAGCTTATCGCAGTGTATTACGTCCTTCATCGCCTTCTAGCGCCAAGGCATCCACCAAATGCTCTTATATTATTTACTTTGTTAAAACTTGAGATTACAAACGATGTATGCAGAGTTAAATCTGCACAAACAGTATCCACTCACGATATTTTAAATATTTATCGCGGTGTAGTAATTAGTTTTTATTCTTTATTAACTTTTTAAACAGCTACAAACTTGCTCAAGCTTGCGTGAGGATTTTTATATAACTAATTAAAATAGCTGTCAACCGATATTTTTAAAAAATCGAGATTTTTATCTGATTAACCAGAAAATTTCTAAGTTTAGCAGATACACAACGTCATAAATTACTGCTACAAATTTACGTAGTTTATTTACAACTAGGAAAGATTATATTTACAAAAAATAAATTACGTCCTTTATTGTTAACATAGTTCACTTTAAAGTTGAATATATAATTAATGTAATATAACCAGAATAGGAGGTTTGCGAGTATGTCAAAAAATGATGATCCTATAAAGAAAATTCTTGAGCGCCGTAAATTCATTCATGATGATAATGACGATCTAGAAGTAGGAAATGATGACCCGTTTTCAGATATCCCAGATAGAGCAGAACAACCTTCCAAGAGAAAAGAGGAAAGAGCAACTCGGGAAGAACCAAGTTCACCTTTAAAAAAAGGACCGGACACGCCTGATTTCGATCTTGGAGACGCATTACGGAAACAAATAGGTAACTTTAAAATCCCTTCCGTTCGCGAGAAACCCAAAACGGAATTAGATCTAGAAGATGCCTGGGCAGATGAACCGTTACAAGAATCAAGACCCATAGTACAACTGGAAGAAGCACCCGTTAAAAAAGAACCAGGCAAAATCAATGTTACTGATGGCCGTTTTGATAACGTCGCCGGACTTTTTGGTAGAGGTAAGAAAAAAGAACAACCAAAAGTAGGAAAACTTAAAACCGAAGCTATAGAAGCATTAGCAAATGCTAAAGCAGAAGACGCACGCCGAGCTGCAAAAAGAGAAGAATCACCTGGAGAACCAGAAGTTTCTGTAACCTCCCTGGAATCAGTAAAAGGTTCTGAGGTACCTGTACCTCCTTCTCCCCCACCAGCTCCGCCTTTAGACAGAAGAACAACAGTAGCTATGGAGGAACCTTCTATACCTTCCGTCGAAAAAAGAAAAACAACTGTTAGCGAAATACCTGCTGTAAAAAGCAATAAAGACCTAGACATAATCATAACAGATTTAGAGAAATTGCAGCAAGAGGTATCAGGCAAAATCGGTCCTAAAAACACCAAAGAGCTCGCAGGTCACATTAATAAAATCAAGAATGATTACAATAGCAAGTCCGGAGAAGCACAAGTTCAAACCCTACAAAAAAATTTACAATCGTTAGAAAAATGGTCTTCTGAAAAAGAAAAGGAAACAGCTAATAAATCTACATGGAAGAAAATAGGTACAGTTATTTCTTCTTGTATATCTCTTGTTGGAGCGAAAATTGCCGGTAAGGAGACAGAAAATATTAAGAATAACCTAGCCCAAGCCATGAAAGAACTTAAAACTGGTGGCAAAAAGGAAGTAGGAGAATGGGTATCAAAAATAAAACAGGAAGCCAGTAAAAATCAAGAAAGAAGCAGGTAAAAACTAAAAATCCTGTAAGATAAATTTTTATATTGGCAGTGGAAGGAAAATAGCATTTCTCTTCGTTGCCAGGAATGTTTTAATCTTTATTAAAAATTATAAGATATGAAAAAATCGTTTACAGTTTTAGCCGGCTTAAATAGCTCCACATCTATACAACTCAATTTTATTAAAGTAACAGACTTTTTCCATAATCAGTTGAAAAACTTTAAAAAAATAAAGTACTATTACACTTAAGTAAAATTCTTCAAAGAGAGCAAAAGGAATAAAATTATGAGTAAATACGTTTATGAGCAATTCGTAACTCCAGACAAGCTCGAAAAAATGACCACAGACGCATCCGGAGTAAGAAAAGATTTCTTCGGAGCTGCTAAACTTCAGTCACTAACCTCAGAAAAACGCTTTAATACTTTGTATTCTGCTATAAGAGATGTAGGAGGTAATGAGAATCATCCTATAGTTCAAGCTCTTCAACAACATATGGAAAAATCTGGGGTGGAAGCAAGCATAATACAAGATATCCTAACAACAGCAAAAAAAGATCACGAAGAAATAGCTGTTTCTTCCGCCAGAACAGAATTCCCTAAAGCAACGAAGGCTGTAGTCCTACCGAAACCAGAACGGGCAGTTCTTGTTGATGGTCCGGAAGTACAAAGAGCTGTTTTAGTGGAGAACACGGAACTTCCAAAGCCAATGAAAGCTGTATTAACAAACGTAGTCCTACCGAAACCAGAAAAAGCAGTTCTTAATAAAGGACCAGAAGTGCTACATGTTGAGCTAACCCCAGAAGAATTGCAACAAAAAGTAAGAGAGTTACGTGAAGAAGAAGAAATAGTAGAAGCAGTGGAAACCAGACCACGATCTAATGCTTTAACAGGACGCGATGATCCACGCGCTCCTAAAGTAGAAGAAATCGAAGCCCATGATAGTATATTTTTAGGAAGCACTACAGAGAAAGGCCCATCTAAGGTAACAGTACTATCTTCTAGTGAGGTCGACCCTATAACCGAAGCTATTCGTAAAGAGATTCTGGCCGAACAGCAAAAAGTAATAAAAGCTCAAATTGCTCTTATTGACGACTCTGTAGGTCGTATGAATCCTCAGGAATTTAGAGAGTACTTAACCTCCGATAAAGGAAAAGAGGAAGCAGCTAAGGTTTTCGCTAAACCAGACATTCAAACAGCTCTTAATAAAATTGAAATAGAAGGCTACAAAAAAGTTCATACTGAATTTAGTGAGAGTTTTAAAAATGTTAATTGGACCTCAGACCAAATTACTGCGTCAGGCCAACCAAAAACAAAAACTTCTGAAATCACTAACGAAAACGGCATGGTGGTAGCTAAGATAAAGGAAACAACCCATGATATAGCCCCGCTGGCAGTAACGCTTGATAATGGAGACCAGGTTAACGTTAAGAGTTATAGAACCATTGATTTTCCGACAAAACTTGAAACCGGAAAAGGTCCTCTTCATTTGTCAATGGCAGTAAAAGACCAGAATGGCCGAAATATTTCTGAAAAGGATGCTGTTTATTTTACCGCTCACTACGACGAACAAGGCAAGTTAACTGAAATAAGCTCGCCTATACCCGTTAAATTTATGGGGAATGACGATAATGCCGTAGGTTATATAGAGCGCAACGGCAAAGTATATACATTACCGGTTACCCAAGGCAAATATAAGGAAATGATGAAAGAGGTAGCCAAAAATCAGGGAATGTCTTTAGATTTATCCCAAGAAGTAGCTAAAGAAACTCAAGACCTGGCTTTAACTAAGGAAAAAGCTAAGGTATCTCCAGTATTAGAAAAAAATGAGGAGGTTCAGCCCAAGCAAAAAACAGAAAAATCTCAATCTGAAGATTCACTAGCCTTACCAAAACCTGAGCCACTTCCTCTGGAAATAGTTTCTACTTATGGACTTACCGGCGCTGAAAAAACTCGAGCAATTGACAATATGTTAAAAGGTGCAAGCTCTGATCAAATAGTGGCAACTTTAAAAGATCAAGTAGCCAAAGGTGGAAGCGAAGCTGTTGAATTGATAGTTGAAGCTACTAAAAGTGATAGGCTTGGAGACCACCCAGATGTTCCCAAATTAACTGCAAAACAATTTCAAGAAGTTTATGAAACTGGTATGAAAGCTGCGAAAAATATTGCAGAATCTCCTCCAAATCCCTCCAACAGCAAAGTTCAAAAACTGAAAATGGAAAATATACTTTCTGCTTGCACTAAGCTAGCTAGTCCAGCGGGAATTGAAGATGCAGCGCATAAACAAGCAAGAACCGCAAGCCGTGTAAGCTTTGGTCAAAACAATCTACCACAAAAAGGTCGTTAAAAGAACAAGTAATGGCCTGATTTACAAGAAATATAGTAATTGGAATTATAGATTCACCTATCTCAAATTACTATATTTCTATACGTTAAATTTATTGAATTTAGAATCTAACTTATGTGATAAAACACAAAAGAACAAAATGCTAAAACTATTATTTATTTAACAAAATCTCTTTTACTTCCGTTGTAACAGATAAATGGGACCTGCCTTCAATTTTCACTTCAATCTCAAACTTATCTCCTACGTTTAAAGATTTCTTCAAATTAAAAAGCATGATATGAATTGCTCCTGGCATAAGCTCTATGGTAGTTTTAGCCGGGATTACTATTCTATCCAGAAACCTCATTCTACTAACTCCTTTTTCATCTACGTAACTTTCATGGAGCTCGACGTTATTAGCAATCGTTGAGGCTGAAGCACCGATTATAACAATCTCTTTATCAGTAGGATTATTGATTTTCATATAGGCTGCCGAATTGTTATTTGGTGACATAGTTTTTGTTGCCCAAGCATCAATAATTACAATTTCTTTAGCCTTGTCTTGGGTAGCAGGAGATAAAGGTGCAGTTACGGCAGGATTGGTTGTATTAACATTAGAGGCATTTTGTCCGCTCGCTTCAACATTAAAAATAGAAGAAATAATAATAGAAACTGCACTGACTGTAAGAATATTCTTTTTCATATAAACCCCTTTGTTATATATCGTTAAATTGTGATGTTAATTCACTAAACCAAGTTTTACATACCACATCCTAAATATCAAGAACTCTTTGGCATTTAAGTATTATTTGCTTTCTATATACGCATTTTTGATATAAATTTAGATAAACCTGAACTCAATTACTCGGTTATGCCCTGACAAATCTTTGGAAATTACGATTTCAGTAAATGGATACTCTTTTAGGATATTAATTACGTCTTCAGCTTGGTTAAAACCTATTTCCAAAAAAACTTTATTTTCATTTTTTAAAAAATTATTTAACCCGAAGATTATTTTTCTATAATTAATTAAACCATTCTCCACAGCAAAAAGCGCATGTTCCGGTTCATGTAAGATAGTTTCCTGGGCCATATATATTTTATTATTTGGAGAAATGTACGGTGGATTGCTAATAATAAAATTAAACTTCTTATCAGATAAATTTGAATACCAATCACTTTTGATAAACTGGATTTGGGCAATAACACCGTTAAATTTAGCATTCTCAGCAGCTAGGGCAAGTGCTTCATCCGATATATCAGTAGCAACGATTTTAGCTTGGGGAATAAGAGTTGCAAGCGTAACAGCTATTGCACCGCTACCAGTACCAAGATCTAATATTGTAACTTCTTTATCAGCAAAGTTTTTTTGATACTCTAAAACCACTCTATCAATAATTAGTTCGGTTTCTGGTCTTGGGATCAGAACATGTTTATTTACTATAAAATCTCTACCATAAAACTCTTTCTTTCCTACTATATAAGCTATAGGTTCTAGCGCTTTCCGGCATTTTATATGCTCATAAAAGGTTTTTTCTTCCTCTTGTGAAATTGGTTCGTTGTATCTAATCAATAATCCTTCCTGAGTTGTTTTTAATATACTGGCTAGTAAAATCCTTGATTCTAATTGTTTTGACGTAAAATCTTCAAGTTCAAGTATTCCCCACGTTAAAGCTTCTTTTACTAACATAATTACTTTATAACCATCATTTTTGTATTTAACCCGCCTAATAATCAACTTTTAAAAAATACAATCCTTCGGCAGGAGCAGTAGGAGCCCCCTTTGACCTATTTCTCTGTTCCAGTATTTCTTTCATTTTTTCCGGTGGCCACATACCCTTTCCTACCTGAAGCAGATTACCAACTATATTCCGTACCATATGGTGAAGAAACGAAATAGCAGAAACATAAATTTCTATATTTTCCCCCTCTCGGATAATTTCTATATTTGAAATGGTTTTTATAGGTGAACTAGACTGGCACTGGGCTGCTCGAAAAGAACTAAAATCATGTTTACCTATTAAATATGATGCAGCCTTTCTCATCAATTCTACGTCGAGCGGTTCTCTTACCCAATATTGCAAACCGGCATTAATAATATTAATCGACTGGCGGTTGATAATTTTATAGACATAATATCTTTGTTTAGCAGAAAACCGAGCATTAAAATCTTGATCTACTAGTCTACAATCTGTAACACCTACCTTATGAGGCCTACAAAAATGATTAATAGAATGCATTACTCTTCGTGGCTCATAAAAAGTAGCTAAATCAAAACTCGCTACCTGCCCGTACGCATTTACACCGGCATCTGTCCTGCCTGCCGCGGTGACTAAAACACTTTCCTTGCTAAATTTAAAAATTGCTTCTTCAATTAATTGTTGTAGTGACAAAGCCTCGGCTTGCCTTTGCCAACCACAAAAACCGACACCTACATATTCAAGAATAATTTTGTATCTGAATTTATTGCCCGTAGGATATAAATTATTTTGTTTATTATCCATTATAAGCTATATGGTCTTATAAGACGAGATTACTGAACTAGATTTATATAAATCTAGTTCAGCTTATATTGAGATTACATTATTTCTTAACTTTTTGCTACAGCTGCTACTTCATCAGCAAAGTTTGTAACTTCTTTTTCAATACCTTCACCAAGTTCAAAGCGTGCATAATTTGTAAGCACAACAGTTGTTCCAAGTTCCCGAGTAGCATTTGAAACTACTTCAGAAATTTTTGATTTTCCATCAACAACAAAAACCTGATCGAGCAAAACTATTTCTTCTAAAAATTTACGAATTCTACCTTCGATCATTTTTTCAATTATGTTATCCGGTTTTCCTGAAGCTCTGGATTGCTCGGTAAATATATCCTTTTCCCTTTGGATTAAGACAGGGTCTACAGATTCTTTATTTAAACATACCGGCCTTGCTGCTGCTATGTGCATTGCTATTTGCTTGCCAAGAGTCGTCAATTTATCCTTATCACCTGTGGACTCTAAGGCTACCAATACCGAAATTTTCCCCATACCTTCTGCAGTAGCATTATGTACATAAGAAGCAATAACCCCATCTTTTACTTTAAGCGTTTGCATACGACGCAAAGTAAGGTTTTCACCAATAGTTGCAATATTTTCTACTATTAGGTCTTCTACAGTTTTACCGTTTTCAATAATTGTAGATTTTAATTGTTCAATATTAGAGCAATTAATTGCCTTCTGAGCAATTTTTTCAACTAAATTCTGGAAGGTTTTATTTCGTGAAACAAAGTCTGTTTCAGAATTAACTTCAATTACTGCAGCCATATTTCCACTTACTTCTAAAGCTGTTAAACCTTCCGAGGCTACTCTACCAGCTTTTTTAGCTGCAGCAGCTAAACCCTTAGTTCTAAGCCAATCGATAGCGGCTTCAAAATCTCCTGATGTTTCAACTAGGGCTTTTTTGCAGTCCATCATCCCTGCGCCTGTTTTCTCTCTCAAATCTTTTACTAATGATGCTGATACACTCATTATATTCCTCTCGAAAAATATTTAAAAATTATTGTGCTACCGAATCCTTTGCTGTAGCTTTACTTTTTGTAGTTTTTGTAACTGCTGTTTTAGGTTTCGTTGCTTTTTTTACAGGCTTAGCTATTGTCTCTACTTCACTCGAAGTACTTTCTTCTGCAACCTTGATATCCACAGGAATACCTTTAGATGCGACTTTTGCTTTAGAGACTTTGGCAGTTTTTTCAATTTTTTTAACTCCTTCCAAATCCTTCTCTGTTTTTGCTGCAAGAGAAGCTCCAACATCTACGCCGGAATTTTTTAAAGAATCTTGTATTCCAGCTAATGCCGCCTCGGCAAATAAACTACAATATAGCCTGATTGATCTTATGGCATCATCATTACCGGGTATTGGAAAATCAATATTATCAGGATCGGAATTGCTATCTACTACTGCAACTATCGGAATATTTAATTTTACAGCTTCTTTTATAGCTAAATGTTCTTTATTGGTATCAATAATCACGATCAGATTAGGGCGACCCCCAATATTTCTAATACCAGAAAAAGACCTAACCAATTTTTCTTTTTTACGGGTTAAATCTAACAGCTCTTTCTTTGTGTAGTTTTCCACCTCGTCTGCATTAGCAAGAGTCTTTTCAATAGTTTCTAGTTTTTTGATTGACCTTGAAATAGTAGACCAGTTAGTTAAGATACCACCAAGCCATCTGTGATTAATGTAGTATTGATCACATTTCTGTGCATACTCCGCTATCAATGCTGTAGCCTGCACTTTACTACTTACAAATAATACTTTACCGTTATTTTTTACCGTTTCATAAATTTTCTTCAAAGCAAGCTGTAATAAAGGTACCGTTTGTTGTAAATCAATTATATGTATATTATCCTTTATTCCGTAAATATACGGCTCCATTTTAGGATTCCAGCGTGAAGCTTTATGACCAAAATGTATACCAGCATCTAGCAAATCGCTAACGCTTACTTTAGGTAAGTCAGACATTATATTTTATCTCCAATATTGTTAGTTTAAACCTCCGTATCAGCTATAGATCCCAAAATAATTTTAGACTAACAAAGCATCCTTGATACGTGTGAATTCTTAAAAGTTTAGGAAGCGCAACCCCACTAATGGGTAGCTACCTGAGAACAGTATTTCTACCGGCACTCCTGTAATATACATTACCTTGTAGTTCTGTTCAAGAAGATTTTATTCACACTTTTAAGCTAAAATAAGAGTTATCAAATATTAAAGAGCCGTGCCTTGTAATTTTAGCTAAAATGCTTTATCTTTGTTACCAATTCAACATGTGGGTGTTTTAAGATGGTGGAAGAAATAGTAATTTCTGCGAAAAAAGCCATAGAACTTGCTGAAAACTCAGATAATTTACAGCAAGTAAAGGTTCTATATCTTGGTAAATCCGGTTTTATAACCGAAGAAATGAAAAAATTAGGACAATTAGCTGCAGATGACAGAAAAGCACTTGGACAAAAAATTAATAAAGCCAAGGAACAGATTCAGGAATTACTAGATAAAAAAAGCAAGATTCTAGAGGAAAAAGAATTAAATATAAGGTTCGAAAAAGAAAGAATAGACCTTACAATTCCCGCAAAACCTATAAAAAAAGGAAGTATTCATCCTATTACCCAGTGCCTTGAGGAATTGATTCAAGTATTTTCTAAATATGGATTCGAGGTTAAAGACGGACCGGATATAGAAGATGATTGGTATAATTTTACTGCTCTAAATATCGATGAGGATCACCCCGCTAGGCAAATGCACGATACTTTTTATTTAAAACAAACATCTGATAAAACAAAACTTCTTAGGACTCAGACCTCTCCTATTCAGATAAGAACAATGGAAAGTGGTAAACCTCCCTTTCGTTTTATAGCCCCAGGCAGAGTTTATCGTGCAGATTGGGATATGACCCATACACCAATGTTTCATCAAATCGAAGGATTAGTAATAGATAAAAATATTCACATGGGTCACTTAAAATACGTAATTATAGATTTTATTAAAAGTTTTTTTGAGAATGCCGATATTGAAATTCAATTTAGGCCAAGTTTTTTCCCTTTTACCGAACCTTCTGCTGAGGTTGATATCAAAATGGATAAAAACAATAAATGGCTTGAAGTACTCGGCTGTGGAATGGTACACCCAAAAGTTTTAGAAAATGTTGGTATTAATCCAAAAGAATATCAAGGTTTTGCTTTTGGTCTAGGACTAGACCGTTTTGCAATGCTAAAATACGGTATCAAAGATTTAAGACAGTTTTTTGAAGGAGATATTAGATGGTTAAACCATTATAATTTTGCAGCACTTGATATTCCAACACTTGCAGGAGGCTTAACCAGATGAAATTTACCTTATCGTGGCTTAAAACCTTTCTTGAGACTGAGGCAAGTATCGAAGAGATAGCCAAGAGCTTAACTATGCTTGGTTTAGAAGTAGAAGAAATTATTGATAGGAAGGCAGAACTTGAAGACTTTGAAGTAGCACAAATTTTAAAAACTACTTCCCACCCCGATGCAGATAAGTTAAAGGTATGTAAAGTTAAAACTGGCTCAGATATTCTTAGCATAGTGTGTGGTGCTTCTAATGCAAGAAGCGGAATCAAAGTAGTCCTTGCAAAAATCGGCACAACTATTCCAAACGGTAATTTTAAAATAAAGCAATCAAAGATTCGTGGTGTAGATAGTTCTGGCATGCTGTGTTCAAGAGAAGAATTAAACATAAAAGGTGATTCATCGGGGATAATAGAACTACCAGAAGAGGCACAGATAGGAGACAAAATTGCGAAGTATTTTGGTCTTGATGATCCGGTAATACATATTAATGTAACACCAAATAGAGCTGATAGTCTTGGGGTTTACGGTATCGCACGAGACTTAGCTGCTGCTGGGATAGGTGTTTTAAAGAAGCTGGAAATTCCAGAAATCCAAGAAAGTTTTTCCTCAAATGTGGGAGTTCACATTCTAAATCAGGAAGCATGTCCACTATTTGCACTTTACGAACTTAAAGATCTTAAAAATATAGAAAGCCCCAAATGGTTAAAAGAGCAACTTGAAAATATTGGGGTAGGTTCTATTTCCGCTATAGTCGACATTACAAATTATATAGCATATTCTTTCGGCCAACCGATGCATGCTTATGATGCGGATAAAATAAAAGGAAACCTAACAATCGATAGCTTAAAATCTTATGAAAAAATTGTTGCTTTGAACGATAAAGAATACGAACTAGGCAATGATGATATAGTAATAAAAGATGATAATAGAATACACTGCCTTGCCGGAATAATTGGTAGTAAAGATAGTGCTTGTAATCAAAATACTACTAGAATCCAGCTTGAAGCGGCTTGTTTCAATAGTAAATATATTGCTCGTACCGGCAGAAAACTAATGATTGATACAGATTCGCGCTATCGTTTCGAGAGACATGTAGACAAAGAATTTACTTTAAAAGCTTTAAATTATGCTGCGGATTTAATATTAAGAATTTGCGGAGGCCAAGCTTCTATTCTAAAAATGGTCGGCAGTGATAAAGTACCAGTTAGAACCATTGATTTTCCTATTGATTTTTTTGCTTCTAGAACTGGTTTCAATTTAAGCATAGAAGAAATTATATCTATTTTAGAGAAGCTTGGATTTATCTGTAAAAATGAAAAGGAAACAATTCACATTATTATTCCATCTTGGCGTTATGACGTCTCAATTAAAGAAGATATAGTTGAAGAAATTGTCAGAATATATGGTTATGATAAGATCCCCGTTGCTACCCTTCCAGGGAGTAATATGCAAAAAATCATTAATCGCCAGCAAAGAAGACTCATAGATATAAAAAGGCTGCTTGCAGGTAATGGTTATACTGAAGTAGTAACTTGGTCTTTCATGGACAGTAAAAAAGCTAAATTATTCTCTGAAACAAAAGAAGAGTTAATAATACAACACCCTATTAGTGCAGAGCTCGATTATATGAGACCGTCAATATTGCCTAATTTACTAAAAATTGCCTGTAATAACATTAATCGCTCTTATAAAGATCTAAGTTTATTTGAATTAGGACCTATTTTTCTTGATGCAGAAAATATTACTCCTATTTATTCTGTAGCTGCTATCAGAATCGGTTCTAATTTGCCAAAAAACTGCCATACCCCTCTTCAAAACGTCAATATTTTTGATCTAAAATCAGATTTGGAGGCTATTTTTGCTTACCTTGGGCTTGACCTAGATAAATGCCAGATTAAAAGCGAAGCACCAAACTACTACCATCCCACACGTTCAGGTACTGTTATTCTTGGTAAAAATATCTTGGCTTATTTTGGGCAACTTCACCCATCCATATTGAAAATATTTGATATTGAATATGATGTAATGGCCTTTGAAGTTGAATTGACACAATTACCGATACCTAAGGAAAAATTTGGCAAAAAGCCTGTATTAGAGATTTCCGATTACCAACCAGTAACTCGGGATTATGCTTTTATTATTGATGAATCACAAAAGATCGGAGAAATCCTAAACTTTATTAAAAATACGGATAAAAATTTGATCAGGAACGTTAATTTGTTCGATATTTATAGCGGTGACAAAATAGAGAAAGGTAAAAAATCCATTGCAATTTCGGTAACAATGCAGGACGATAATAAAACACTAACTGAAAAAGATATTAATGATGTTAGCAAACTTATCATTGAAGGAGCCAAAAACAAATTTAACGCTTATCTCAGGGAAGAGTAAAAATTTTTCTGAAGTTTTTGTGGGCACCAACTGTAACAGTCCTGTGGGTAAATGTTTTATTGCCTGGGCTGTTTCCGATAATTCTAATGTATTAATCTGCTTTTTAGCATTTACTGAAAATCCAAATAACTTAATTACTGCTCAATCTGATTTAAGGAAACTTTTACCTGATGCTTGCTTTAAAGAAAATAATAAAGAAGCAGTAAAGCTAATTTCCCAAATTTTTGATAAGAAAAATAAAATTCAAATTCAGTTATTAATAAAGGGAACAGAATTTCAGGAAAAAATCTGGCATGCCCTAACTGAAATAGATTCTGGTAAAGCCATTTGCTATGAGGAACTTGCGGAGCGCATCGGTAATAAGAATTCTACTAGGGCAGTTGCCTCAGCAGTAGCTAGAAATAATATTTCTTATTTAATCCCTTGCCATAGAGTAATTAGAAAATCAGGCGACATTAATAAATACCGCTGGGGAGAGGAAATAAAAAAGAAATTACTCGACTGGGAAACTAAAGCAGTACAATGAAAAAAATTCCTCCAGAAAGACTACGAATATTAAATACCGGCCAGATAGAATCAAAGAATTTAATGGAGTTCTTGGCTTTAGACCCAGAGCTAATATTAAAAAATAATTTTCCTGATTTTAATTATATCAAACCAGACAGCAGAATCGGTATAGTGCAAAAACTGGAATATATTGCCGCAAATTTAAATGATCAATTTGGGTTTCAGAAATTTGAACAACTTTCAACTCATAAGTCAGATTTGATTAGGTCTCTTGCTTGTTATCTTCTAGCTAAACAACCTTTTTCTTTTGAAGATAAATTAAAATTAATGACAAGGCTAGCAGAAGATCAAAACTCAGGCGTAAGAGAATGGGCATGGCTTGCTATAAGAAAAGATTTTATACAGGATTTAATTAAGAATATTTCTTATCTTGTTTGTTTTACCAATCAGTCTACAAATCTAAGACGTTTTGTTTGTGAGCTTAGCAGGCCCCGAGGAGTTTGGTGCAGACATATTTTAGAATTTCGGGAATCACCATGGCTTGGGCTAGAAATTATAGAACCACTGAAATCCGATGAAGCAAAATATGTACAATTATCTGTGGGTAATTGGCTAAATGATGCCAGTAAAACTCAGAGTAATTGGGTAAAAGAACTTTGTTTTAAATGGCAACAAGAATCACCTACCAAACATACTCATGCTATTTGCAAGAGGGCTTTAAGGACAATCCATAAGGAGAAAAGATCCAGACCTCTTTAATTTAAGCGATGTAGTAATTATTCCTGTTATAGATTTAGGAAATAAAAAGCACTCTACAAAATTTCTTGTGCTTAAACAATGTTAAAAAATATAATTCTGATCACTTAATCTATTTAAGCAAGTTTCTTAAATTTTTTGATTCTATCTTCAATCTCATGACGAAAATGCCTAATTAATCCTTGGATAGGCCACGCAGCCGCATCACCGAGAGCGCAAATTGTATGCCCCTCAATTTGCTTGCTTATATCCAGCAATTTATCTATTTCTTCGATGTTAGCTTCTCCCTTGCAGAGGCGCATCATGATTCGCCACATCCAACCAGTACCTTCTCTGCAAGGCGTGCACTGACCACATGATTCGTGCATGTAAAATTTACTTAATCGAGCAATAGCATAAATTATATCAGTTGATTTATCCATTACTATAACCCCGCCCGTACCGAGTCCTGAACCAACCCTGCGCAAAGAATCAAAATCCATAGTAACAGTTTCACACATTTCCTTTGTAATCATAGGCACAGATGAGCCACCGGGAATTACAGCTTTTAAATTATCCCAGCCACCGCGAATACCTCCGGCATGTTTTTCAATTAGTTCTTTTAAAGGAATGCCCATAGCTTCTTCTACATTCTTAGGGGCATTCACATGCCCTGAGATGCAAAATAATTTTGTTCCAGTATTATTAGGTTTACCGATAGCGGCAAACCATGATGCTCCGCGCCTTAAAATCGTTGGTACTACAGCAATCGATTCTACATTATTAATCGTAGTAGGACATCCATATAAGCCCGCACCAGCAGGAAAAGGAGGTTTAAGCCTAGGCTGCCCCTTTTTCCCTTCCAGACTTTCAAGCAGAGCTGTTTCTTCTCCGCAAATATAAGCTCCCGCTCCTCTATGAAGATAGATATTAACATCATAGCCGGAACCGCAAGCATTTTTACCAATTAATTTTTCTTGGTAAGCTTCCTCTATTGCTCTTTGAACTACTAATGCTTCGTTATAAAACTCACCTCGTATATATATATAACAACTATGGGCACCTATTGCGACAGAAGCAAGCAAGCACCCTTCTATAAGTTTGTGGGGTTCATACCTAAGAATATCTCGATCTTTGCAAGTTCCCGGTTCAGATTCGTCAGCATTGACTACTAAGTAAGAAGGTTTTGGGTGGTTCTTGGGCATAAATGACCATTTCATACCAGTAGAGAATCCGGCTCCGCCTCTACCTCTTAGACCGGAAGATTTGATCTCTTCAATAATCCAATCACGACCTTTAACAATTAATGATTTGGTATTCTCCCAATCCCCACGCATTTTCGCTGATGCCAGTACAGGAGAATATTGCCCGTAGAGATTAGTAAAAATTTTATCTTGCTGTTGTAACATCGTCACCTTCTAAAAAATATTGTGGAACCTTAACTTCAACAGTTCTCTCTAAAGACGGAGAACTGTTAAAAATTAAATACCACTCCCCATTTTTGATATAATACTGTATATCTCCTTTACCAATTTTATCCAAGAATTTTTCCCAGTTATCGCCAGATTTTAAATGCCCCTCAGAAAGTTTGATTATTTCCTTAAAAACTCCACTACTCATTGAATTAAAAATGTCATCAATTTGTATTAGGTCAGCGTTGTGTATGTCAAAGTTTAAGCTATCAATACGGTATATTTTTCCATCTTTTTGGGTAATCCACTTAATACTAAAGTAATCTTCTGACCCAGATGGCGGTAAATCAAGGCTTACAGAAAAATTGCTTCTCTCGCCTTGATTACAAATTGCATATGAGTGGGTGAAATCAATTATTTCATGATTAATTTCATCTATTATTTCTTGATCTTCATTATAAAGTACAGGATAAGTTATTTTGCCTCTGCATTTCCCAGCGCCAATAGATTTAGTAAATTCATGAGTTTTTTCATTAACGGTAAATGAACCGGCTATGTAATCAGAGTAAGCGGAAGAAGAAATTAAAATTAACATGATTATAGCAACTATCTTTCTTTGAATTACAGAAGGGCTTAAAAGAACGCAGCACTTTATAGAATCCTTCAACGTTATGTAAGCTTTTCTGGATAACAAGACTTTGCCTAAAATATCAGATAAAATGGATAATAGTAGGCCAAATATTCTAACCATAATATCTCAGGTTTTTTCCTTACTCAGTTTTTTTGCTCATTTTTACTCTCAGATAATTTGTCAATAATATCACTCATTTTATCGGGAGTTAAATCCTCATAGTAGTCATCGTTTATTTGGACTAAAGGAGCATTTATACAAGCTCCCAGGCATTCAACTTCTGAAATAGTAAACCTACCATCTGCCGAAGTATTACCACATTTTATTCCTATACGTTTCTCGCAAGTTTGTAGGATATCCTCAGCTTCTTTGAGCCAGCAAGGAGTAGTACCACATATTTGAATATGATATTTACCAACCGGTTTTAAATAAAACATACTATAAAATGAGGCAACTTCGTAGACCCTCATATAGGGTTCTGCAATATAATCCGCCACATATTCAATAGCCTCTACTGATAACCATCCACCATTTTGCCTTTGGGCTAAATCAAGGAGAGGAAGAACAGCACTTTTCTGCCTACCCTCCGGATACTTTGATAATATTTCCTTGGCTTTTTTAATATTTTCCTTGTTAAAAATAAACATGTTTATTTACGCATCATTATATCATTTTTAAGATATTTAAGTTGTAGCTTCTGTTACCTGTCAACCTCTCCAAACACTATATCAAGACTTGAAATGATAGCTACTACATCAGCCATTAAATGGCCGCGCGCCATAAAATCAAGCCCTTGTAAGTGAGCGAATCCTGGAGCTTTGATACGGCATCTATAAGGCTTATTAGTTCCATCTGAATATAAGTAAACACCGAACTCTCCTTTGGGAGCTTCTACAAACCCATAAGCTTCTCCAGCAGGTACATTATACCCTTCGGTATATAACTTGAAATGGTGAATCATAGCTTCCATTGATTCCTTCATCTGAGCCCGTGAAGGAGGTGTAATTTTAGCATCTAATGATTTAACAGATCCTGCAGGGATTTTTTCTATACATTGTTTGATAATTTTAAGTGACTGATACATTTCTTCTATTCTAATTATATACCTATCGTAACAGTCACCGGAAACTCCTATAGGAATATCAAATTCCATTTCATCATATACTTCGTAAGGGTTAGACTTGCGAAGGTCCCATTCAATTCCAGATCCTCTAAGCATTGGCCCTGAAAATCCCCAATCCATAGCCTGTTTTTGGCTAACAACTCCAATTCCCACCAGTCTTTGCTTCCAAATTCGATTGTTATTTAGCAACGTTTCAATATCAGCTAAACACTTTGGAAACTTCTGGGCAAAAACTCCTATATCATCAAGCAATCCATCAGGGAGGTCAGACGCTACCCCTCCTGGCCGAAAATAATTAGAGTGCATGCGAGAACCAGAAACCCTTTCATAAAACTCCATAATTTTTTCACGTTCTTCAAATAGCCACAGAAGAGGTGTAGTAGCTCCTAGATCTACGGCTTGAGTACCTATGTTTAAAGTATGGTTTAAAATTCGTGTTAGCTCTGAAAAAAGAACCCTAATGAATTTAGCACGTCTTGGTATTTCTACTTTTAAGAGTTTTTCTACAGCAAGTGCATAGGCATGTTCCTGACACATAGGCGAGACATAATCAAGGCGATCAAAATAGGGAACTGCTTGCGCATATGTTTTATGTTCAATTAATTTTTCTGTTCCTCTATGAAGAAGCCCTATATGAGGATCAGCCTTATTTATAATTTCCCCGTCCATTTGCAGGATAAGACGTAAAACTCCGTGGGCAGCGGGGTGCTGAGGACCAAAATTAATGGTAGTCAGTTCCTTATCATCTTTATGCAAATATTCTTCTTTGCTGACTGCCATATGTTTATATATCCATTTCTATTTAGTTGCCTTTTCATCACCGGGCAAAATATTTTCTCCAGATCCGTGCCAAGGCGAAGTAAAATCAAAGTTCCGAAATTCTTGGTCTAGTAACACCGGCTCATATATGACTTTTTCTAGAGTTTCGTCATATCTGACTTGTACGTGGCCAGTAAGAGGAAAATCTTTACGTAGAGGATGTCCCTTGAACCCATAATCAGTTAGAATACGCCTTAAATCGGGAGCATCTTTAAATTCAATACCGAACATATCAAATATTTCTCTTTCGTACCAACAGGCGGCACTATAAATTGAGGTTAGTGAATTTACGGGTTCATCCTCTGCCACTTCAATTTTTAACAAAATCCTTGTATTGAGTTTTAAGCTTAACAAACTATATACAACTTCAAAACGCTTATTACGCTCAGGAAAATCAGCTGCAAAAAGGTCAGTTAGGATGGTAAACCTTAATTCTTTATTCTCTTTCAAGAACTTAAGCAGATTGAGGAGATTTTCTGGTAATATTTTATAGCCAATAAAATTATCTATCGAAAGATTGGAAAATTCTAATTTTTTTGTTTTTAAAAAATTATCAATAATCTCTATAGGTTGCATTATTAACCCTTAAATCTACTGGTTCTTTTAATTTTCCTCTGTAATTGCATTAATCCATAAATTAATGCTTCGGCAGTTGGAGGGCAACCCGGAACATACACGTCAACTGGCACAATCCGGTCACAACCTCTTACTACTGAATAAGAATAATGGTAATAACCGCCGCCATTAGCACAACTCCCCATAGATATAACATATTTAGGATCAGCCATTTGATCATAGACCCGGCGCATAGGAGCAGCCATTTTATTAGTAAGTGTACCTGCAACTATCATAAGGTCAGCCTGCCTTGGGCTAGGGCGAAATAGGAAACCGAATCTGTCCATATCATAGCGGGAGGCTGCTGCCTGCATCATTTCAACAGCGCAGCACGCTAGACCAAAAGTCATAGGCCACAAAGAATTTGCTCTTGCCCAACTAACTAGATCATCAAGCTTAGCTAGAACAAAACCACGATCTGATAGCTCTTCTTTAAAAAAATCATCCTGAGATGACCTCATATTTTCCATCGCTGCTCCTTTCAAATTACGCCCTACTTAAATTATTACTCCCATTCTAGTGCGCCTTTTTTCCACTCATAAATAAATCCAATAGTTAGCACTATTAAAAAAACTATCACTGACCAGAAACCAAAAATACCTATTACCTTTAAATTAATAGCCCACGGGATTAGAAAAGCTACTTCTAAATCAAAAATAATGAATAAAATGGCTACTAGGTAAAAACGGACGTCGAATTTACCTCGTGCGTCCGAAAAAGCATCAAAACCACACTCATAACTCTTAAGTTTATCTTTATGTGGCGTTTCTTTAGCAAAAATTTTAGGTAAAATAATTACAACTAGGGCAATAAAAGCAGCTATACCCAAAAAAACTGTAACAGGTAAATACTCAACAAGAATTTTGGGATTAGGATGCATTATTTATTCTCTAATTACATTTATTGGTTCCTCATCTCTTATAATTGCTACACTAAAGAGACAATATTGGCAACAGAAATCAACCGTTTAGCAAAAAACTCTATTTCTCCTGTTATGTTATTTTCACTGCATGACTTATTACAAATTTTAGTTAAATAACCTCAAAAAACAGCAGATAAAAATTATCCTTGACATTATAGGTTATAACCTGTTATTTATTATGCACAAAATATCTAAATTTAATGAAATAACTGGTGTGAGAACTTATTCAGCAAAACCATCCGACATCAATAAGAAATGGTGGTTAATTGATGCAAAAGATTTAATACTTGGCCGTCTTGCAAGCCAGACAGCTATATTGCTTCGCGGTAAACATAAGCCTACATTTACTCCTCACATGGATTGTGGCGATAACGTGGTTATTATTAACGCAAAACACGTGCATTTAACAGGCAACAAAGCTGATCCAAAAGGTGGTAAGATGTATTACCGCCACACTGGATTCCCAGGAGGAATCAAAGAAACAACTGCTGGAAAAGTTCTTTTAGGAAAGTATCCTGAACGGGTGGTAAAAATGGCCGTTAAAAGAATGATAAGCAGAAATAGTTTAGGAGCAAAACAGCTTGGTAACTTGTATGTTTATGCAGAAGGTGAGCACCCACATGCAGGCCAGCAACCCGCTCTCCTAGATCTTGCAAGCAAAAATCCAAAAAATAAGAATAACAAGTAATAGCCATGGAAGTTTCAATACTCAAAAAATTAGATGTAAATGTAAAACCTGCAGGTACTGTAGTTGAAGCAAAATCTAAGTTTCATAAAGCCAAAAAAACACTTCCTGAAGGAGGAGCATACGGTACAGGAAGAAGAAAAAACTCTGTAGCGCGTGTTTGGGTAAAACCTGGAAAAGGGACTGTAACAGTTAACAAAAGAGACGTGTCTGATTATTTTTCTCGTGAATCATACAGAAAGCTAATATTGCAGCCTTTTGTTGATACTAACACTTCGGGGCAGTATGATGTAGTTTGTACAATAAAAGGAGGTGGAACAACGGGACAGGCTGGTGCTATTATCCATGGAATTGCTAGAGCTTTAGACTGTATTTCCGACGATTTCCATTCAGTATTACGCAAAAATGGGTTTTTAACAAGAGACTCAAGGGTTGTAGAACGTAAAAAATATGGTAAACGTAAAGCGCGTAGAAGTACTCAATTCTCCAAACGTTAAAATTATATTTTTAAAGTATTTTTCCTAGCCTGACACTTGGGGTGCATGAATATTTGGTTGACAGCAATTGTATATTAATATCGCACTCCTATAAATGTGTACCAATTATTGGATAGTATTTAATCACAGGGATTGCTAGGTACATGATTTAAATATATATATGGTAATTGTATTTAAGAAGCTTCTAGTAAATAACTGATACTAACGTTTGATTTTATTCCTAAAATGGCGGGGTAGCTCAGCTGGTTAGAGCAGCGGAATCATAATCCGCGTGTCGGGGGTTCAAGTCCCTCCCTCGCTACCATACTTACTACATAAAATTAATCTAAATTACTCCTGTAGAAACAAATCCAGTATTCAAAGAGATATAACAATATTACTAAAGAGTTAGAAACAGCTAATCAAGTCAAAATAATAAATTTCTATCTAAAATTCTCCTCCCTAAAAAGTTAATATCATGAACTGAAAAAAGAAATTAACCTAGAAATTGCTAGGATGCAAATTAGAATACTCGTCGAAAAACAAATTTGGCTTCAAGATAATTAAGTAGCTAATTATCTCAAAAATAACAATTAGCAATAAAACTTAAGGTTATTAATTGTTGTTGTTAATCAATTTATAGCGTTATCTAATAGTATATTGTGAGTCAATAAAAAATATTAAGCCACAATATATTCTTAAACAGTAAGCAGAAATATAAAAGCGGTCTTGAATTTGGTTGAATAATTTGACATGCTTATCTATTTTTAATTTAATTTAGGAATAAATACATCAACCTACCAATATGAATAATAAACCGTGTAAGAATATCGTTAACTACTGGAATGCAGTAGAAAGATTTACTCCTCATCATTTGACACAAAAAATAAATTAGGGTATGTAAAAGAGATTCAACGAGGAATTTTAAGAGAGGAAGATATTCGGTGGAAAAGCCGAGAAGACTATAGTTATAACAAAACTCCAAAGGAAACATGGGTGTATAATGTGTTTTTAGGTGTTGTAAACTCTTCTGATATTACAAAGCTATTAAAAACCATGTTGGCAAATAATAAAGAGGATTATAATTTACAGAGTAATAATAATGTCAGTTACCTATGTACATTTCAATTAAACAATTATGGAGAAATACTAAAAGATACGTTTGCAATCCCTGAATATTTCATCTCTATAGCTTGCCTTAATAAGAAAAATATCTACCCAAAAACTTGGCTTGATTTGGCACCTAAAATACAGCAGCAAGTTGAAGATACTTATAAAAATTGGGTGGATGTATTAAGCAACAGACCTAATTGTACTGTAAAGTTTGAAGATTTAAGAGGATTGCTAGCTGACATAATTACAGTCTCAGAGGTTTCTGATTTTCATAATCTTATTAGAAATCATGCTATTATTTATTCCAGCTGTATTCCAGTCCCTAATAGATTTAAAAATGATAAAGAAAAAGGTGAAGAAAAATTTTCGGATATTAAATATTATGAGGAAATATTAGAGACAATTACGGCTCCGGATTTAAATATTCTCAATAGCTTCTATCTAGATGATATTAAAATAGTTAATAACGTTTTAAATAACGATAAAGAAACTATTGGCAACGCATTAAAAGATTATTTAGGACTAACTCCTAAAGGTAAAAAACATGATCTTCGGAAAGACAGATTTCAGTTAGAACAATTATCAAATCCTGAATTTTTACCGAGTTCTAGATGGCCTGTTGATAATAAACTAGCTTTGTCAATTGCGCAACAAGTAGCTGTTAACCTTGCTCTTAGTGAGACTAGCGGTCTTTTTTCGGTCAATGGACCGCCAGGTACTGGTAAAACAACTTTGTTGCGAGATATAATCAGCGAAATAATTACCACTAAAGCAAAAATTCTTGCTGATTTTGCGAATCCTAAAGATGCATTTAATAATCCAGAAAGTATATCAATTGAGGAGTATAACTATAAAGTTTGGAATGTAGATTCTAGGTTACTTGGTCACGAAATAGTTATAGCTAGTAGCAATAACACTGCAGTTGAAAATATTTCCAAAGAAATACCTAGACTAGCTGAGGTTGATAAAAATTATGGCTTAGAATATTTTTCTGAAATTGCTACTTATGTTAACAATGAGGAATGTTGGGGAATTGGGTCGGCTGTTCTTGGTAATAAAACAAACCGTTCTATTTTCTTTGATAAATTTTGGAGTAAGCAGCCTAGTACAAATAATGAACTCGATAATAATTATGGGTTACATTATCTATTGGCTATCGAAAAACCCAAATCTGATTGGAACGAGAATAGAAAGCAGTTTTTATCCACTTTAGCAGAGTTTACGGAATTAAAACTAGAACTTATAGAGTTTAAAAAAGAATATGAGTCTTTTGATGAGGAAGAGGACAAAATTTTTAACAAAACTAATAAGGCTAATGATGAACTAAAAATTTCTCAGGAAAAACTTGAAAGCTACGAAAATGAACTCGCCCAAATTGATACAATTACTCAACAGAAAAAATTTCAACTTGAGGAAATTAAAAAATTAGAACCTAAATGGTATTTAATGCTCTTTGAGTTTTTTAAAAAAGAATCTTCCCATCAAAAATGGTCAGATAAATGTTTAAGTATTATTGAGGAGATATCCAAATTATTTGAAAAAACTCAAGAATTAAAGCTGGTTATAGGGGATTTACGGAAGATAATATCCAAGCTAGAAAGCAAAGTTTCTGATCTTATAAAAAAGAGGGAGGAATTGATTGCGTCAACAGAAAGAAATTATCAGTATATAAATTTAATACAGAATAAGTATTCGTGGTCTTCTGCGATACCAAATAAAAATTTTTGACAATTATCAGATCAGGAGATATAGTTATCCTCACCATGGATTCATACCAAATTACAGGACGCCCGAGCTAGGCTTTTTGTTGACGCCATGAAACTACATTATTTTTTTATTATTAATTCATCGGATTGTATAAGTAATAATTTTAAAGCCATAAAGCAGTTTCTTACTTCAGGTAAATGGCCCTCAGATTTACAATATTTGTTAAAACATATATGGGCTGTATTTTTTCTCGTAGGAGCAATTTATCGTGCAAAAAAGGCAATAATAGTTGGTGATCCACTCCAAGTACGGCCAGTTACTACAATGCCATCAGCAATGAATGACACCTTATTAGAATATTACCACGTAGATAAAACTTGGAGTGTTTTGGAAGAATCCGTCCAAACACTATCTGACAGAGTAAATGTATATGGAACAGAGATTATTAAATATGCTAACAGCCAGTGGGTTGGGTGTCCCCTTCGTGTTCATAGGAGATATATCGCACCGATGTTTAGTATTGCGAATAAGATCGCTTATGATAATTTCTTTTCAAGGTAAACAATCAGAAGGAGTTATATTGCTTTTAGGTGGCAATCCTTCCAAACCAGGAGCAATAAACTGGGCATCGGATACTCCTAATATACTAAATGTTGCGCTTACTCGAGCTAAATATAAATTTTTTGTTATTGGTAACTATAAACTCTGGTCTTCAAAACCTCATTTCCAAGATTTAGCAACTGTTATTCCTTTAACAAGAATATCTAATGAGATAAGCGATATAGCAGAAAAAGAGGAAGCATAATCCTTATCAACCGGTAATTAATAAAAAAATAGATAGGAGTGTAGGATTAATAGAAGATACCGGATAAAGTTTTACTCAGTTATTGTGCTTTCCTGAGAGAATTTGTTATTCTTGATAATCTCGTTAGCTGCCTGAAGTTCTTCTTGCGTATTTATTCCTATAACTAAATGATGATTTTTAGAAGTGTAATAACTTACTTTTTCACCGGCGCTGCTACAGATTTCTATTATTTCAGTTAAGTATAACTCACTATTATGAACATTCCGAGACCTATTAATACAATCAGGTAAATATTTTTGTAAAATACCTGGGGCAAAAGCCATTATTCCGGAATTGCACAATTTTATTTTCTTTTCCGAGTCAGTAGCTACTTTAAATTCAACTATCTTTTTGAAATTGCCCTCTTCATCCAGAATTATTCTACCATAAGCATTTGGTTCTTCGTGCTCAAATGCTAATGTTACTATTGCAGATCTAGAGGTCTCAAGATAATTAAATAATTCTGTAATTATTTCCGGAGTAATAAGCGGGTTGTCCCCATAAATAACCGCATTTTGGATATTATTATTGATTAAAGCGCTAGCAACCCAGACTGCATGAGCAGTACCGAGTTGTTCATCCTGCAGAGCAAACTTACACTTATTTTCAAAAAAAGATAAATATTTAGCTATGTGATCTGAGTATACCAATACAATATCTTTAGTAACGGCATATGCATTGTCTACTACCATCTGAAGCATTGACTTATCGCCTATTTTGTGCATTACTTTTGGTAGATTTGATTTCATCCTACTACCTTTTCCGGCGGCTAAAATAACAATTTGTCTTTGCATAAATTTATTTTAATTATGTGGTACCTTAAAAAGTTAATAATACTACAGAAGATAGATCTGTTACTCTCTAAAACTCGACAGAATAATAACAGATTCCAGAACAAAACCTAGCTTTTTATTTTGCTTAATAGCAAAATTATAGATTAATCATTTCAGTATTTTAATTTTAGCCACTCGCTTTCATATATGAAACATTACGTAATAAAATTTTATTTGCCATTTATATACTGCAGCAACTAAAATTCAGGCGTTAAATATTTGTACATTAGTTAACAAGAGATGAATCAACTGACTATTGAGAACCCCATAAGCTGTTTTGGTATAGGGGTGCATTCCGGCAATAAGACGCAAGTAACCTTAAGACCTGCCAGCGAGAATGTAGGTATTATTTTTATTAGAACCGATGTTTCCTCTGTAGATAATAAAATTCTAGCAAATTATTCTAGTGTATTCGATACTTCTTTATCTACCTCTATAAAAAATAGCGCTAATGTTTCTGTTTCAACGATTGAACATTTAATGGCAGCCATTTGGGGATGTGGTATCGATAACTTAATTGTCGAAATTGACGGTTCCGAGGTGCCGATAATGGACGGCAGTAGTAAACCATTTGTGTTCATGCTAGAATGTGCCGGTTTAAGAGTTTTGAATGCTCGTAAAAAATATTTAAAATTACTTAAAGAAATAAAAATTGAAGATTCTGGCACTGAAATTTCTGCTTCTCCTTCAGATAGTATAGTAATTGATCTAACAATTGATTTTGCAAGTAAGGTAATTGGAAAACAGAAACACATTTTTTGTGCCGAAAATAATTTTAAAGAGGAAATAGCTAATTCACGAACCTTTGGTTTCCTTCAGGATCTTAATTACCTACAAAGTAAAGGCTTAGCTAGAGGAGCTTCTCTCGATAACGCTATTGGGATTGATAAAGATACAATTCTTAACCATGAAGGGCTTCGTCATGAAAATGAATTTGCCCGCCATAAAATGCTTGACCTAATGGGTGATTTATACACCACAGGTGCACATTTTATTGGTACAATCAATGGTTATAAAACTAGCCATCATTTGAATAATCAATTTTTAAGAAAGGTATTTAGTGATCCTTATGCATATTCTTTTATAAACGCCTTTTCCTGAGATATCCTTGACAATTGATATGTTTGATCCTATAAGTAACAGGGTCCATGCAATTTACTTTATACGCACCCGTAGCTCAATTGGATAGAGCACTTGACTACGGATCAAGAGGTTAGGGGTTCGACTCCTCTCGGGTGCGCCATTCTCCATTTTTACCAGTTTCTATAAATGCATCGAACGGTGGACGTAAGGTATAGACTAGCTTCTGGCCTTTCAGCTACAGATTATCAAACACCAAATTTATGAGCTTGCGTTTTTTTCTAAAGTTGAAACTCTGAATGTCTCCCCAGCTTTGGAAGCTAGTTGTAACGTACTAATCAGGCATTCTACAAAGTTATTGTCAGCTTTGTTATTACTTTCCAGTTCTTTTAGCAGATCATCACGCGTTTCTCTAATTCCTTTCTTTTTTCTTTGTATTCATTTTTGTGGAACTCGCCATCCAAGAATAAATCTGTTAGTCTATTCAGACGTGATGTGTCAACAGTTTCCCGGACAAACAATCACGCAGTTTTTTGCAGTACTTTAGTTTCCGTTAATGCTTCAAATTCTGCCGGCGATAAATAATCATTAGCCGAATGAATCCTGACACGGTTATAAAATACTTCAATATATTCAAATATTACATTCTTAGCCTCCTCTCTGCTTTTAAATTTACACTGATGGGTTACTTCAGTTTTAAGAGTATGAAAAAAACTCTCTGCAACAGCATTATCCCAACAATCCCCCTTATGGCTCACACTCTGAATAATATGATGCTGCTTTATAATGCCTACATGGCTACCAGGAAGCATACTGGTTACCACGATCAGTATACCAGATCAGCCCCTTAAGAGGCTTACGTTACCAGATTGCCATTAGCAAGGCTTTATTTACCAGTTCAGCTTGCATCCTGTTACTCATTGACCAACCAACAACAGTTAGGAACATCAACCTTAAACTGCCTGGCTAACAAATTGAGAGATACAGGCAGTTTATGATTGGAATCAGTAGTAGCCCTATTGTTTTACATACTAAATTAGCCTCTTTCATCAGCCTTGTGGTACGTCTGCGGCTATGACTACCTTGCCTCTCAAGTATGGTCTTAATACGCCTGGTACCATAAGTATTACGCCTTTCCTTACAAAGAGTTCTAATCATCGTTATTAGCTTCTTATCCTGTCCTGCTCTCTTGCTTTCACTATTATGGGTCCATTCATAATAACCGCTACGGCATACATTCAGTATTCTGCACATGGAAGCAATAGAAAATGCATTACTATATTTTTTTATCCATGCGTACTTTACCTGGACTCCTTTGCAAAGTACGCCGTCGCTTTTTTTAATATATCGCGCTCCTGGGTAACTCTGACTAGTTCCTTTTTCAGTTTCATTATTTCATCATAGGCGCGGTTATCGCTATGGACTTTAGAACCATTAGTATTAGGAGCTGTTGAATATTTATTAATCCAGGTATAAAGCGTGTTAGGATTGATACCTAGTTCCCTTGCCGTATGTGCTATCAGTTGTGCTGATTCAATAGCTAGCTTTACTGATGATTCCTTAAATTCCATAGAATAGATTTTTTGTCTTTGTTCGGACATTTGGTTACTCTTTTTGGTTCCATATTAACTCACCTGTCCAGTTTATTGTAGCCACATCAACATCATTTTATTTGCATTAATAATTGCAATAGGTTTTGGGAAATCAGGGTCACTTTTAATTTTCTGATGCACATCTTGCCGTGTATAATTCCACCTTATTGCTAAATCTGTAATTCTGAGCATAACTCCTCCTATTTTTTTGCTACATTTAACTCCATGATCGCTGCATTGATGAAAGTCAATGCTGATATGCACCTATCGGAATTTTATCTACTTTGCCGTCGCGAATTTCTACCAACCAGATATTTTAAGATGAACAAACAAGAGCTGTAAATTTCGAATACCTGCAAAGGGCTTACTTCGGAGATTGTTAAGAGGGTGTATAATTCCTCTTAACAGTAGGTGTGAATCTTTATGATTACATTCTGATATAGTCATTTGAGTTTTTCTGGTTGGATTTGAGAAATTATTTGTTGCAAGCAGAGGCTGTTTTATATATAAACTTGTAGCTCGTGTAAAATCCTCTATGAGTAGGGACAATTCTGTTAATCATTATAAAGGGTCATCTTGGTTTATTTCTTTGAAGAAGGGTCTAGAAATTTTTAGCAGAAATATACCACAATTATAAATTCTTCTTTGAAGATCAGGAACTTGGACTTATAAGTGTTATTTAGTCCTAGCTCATATGATTGAATGTAATAGATGATTTTATTATCTATAGCTAATGGATAGTTCTTGCTTTTTAGAAATATAGATCTATCAGTAGATTAAAGTAACAGTAATAACATCAGAATAGTCGCCGGACTCTAAGAAAGGTTGGATGGGAATTACGCTATAAATAATAAAGTTATCATTCCGCATTCCATCTTTTGGGCTTAATAAATAGCTCATGGAAAAAATAGAAGTTTTACCGCTTCCGTTACCTAATATCTGCGTTACCGAATTATTGCTATATATGTTATAAATTAATGTTTTTCGTTTACTGTTTTGCATTGACCGGGTTGAAGAATTTGATGAATTACCCGCAGAGAATGTAATAACATAATCAACATTCTGGTTTTCTTGAAACGCTATGCATTGTACAGAAATACTACTATTTAATTTAGTAGGTGTATAATCATATGGATAGAAATCTCCAAAATTTACTGAGTTCACAAATAAAGAACAGCTATATTTATTAGCTCCTCCCGATTTTGCAAATGCATAATAAGAGAAAGTAATATATTGGAGAAAAGCAATAAATATAACAATGTTAATTAGTCGCATGTAACCGTACCTAAATCTAATATTGGGCTTTCACCCGTATTATCAATAATCGCCTCAAAAGTGCAACATTTACCTACTTGGCATACTTCTTTCCCTATTAAAGAGTTTAGATCTTTAACATCATTAATATATACCTTTCCATTATAACCTACTAGGACTTCGTCTCCGATTCCATCTATTATAAGGGTTGTATTCAGTGGCAGTACTTCTCCTTTTGTATCAACTACTTTCATTTCTAAACTTCTTACTTTATAAACATCGAAATCTAGTACCACTCCAGAGTTCCAAGGCGGAGTTACCTTTAAAGCTAACTGAGAAAAATTTATATTTAGAGGAACCTTCTTTTCATCCAATCTTATTTCGGAAGGTACATATGGTGCTACATTAGGTACTAATGCTTTCCCATTCTCATTAGTATTACCTACATATTGGTTATTATTATACACCGGAATATCAACAAGTTTTCCCGTCTTAACTAAAACCAGACTATTGTTAACCGCTCTGGTAAAATATATGTCTTTATCTATTACTACCACGCTTCCAAAAATATTAAACTGCTGAGAAGGATTTTTACCATAATTAAATAAATATAACGTAGAATCAGCCACAGATCCTTTTTTATTTAATTCAATATCATATCCCGAGAATTTCTGGTCTTTGTACAAGTATATATCGTATCCCCAGCCTAATGGCTTGTTAGCAGAAGATGAAACATTTAATTGATCTGTTTTAACTTTATTTTGATAACTTGACCCAGCGCTAATAAACTTATTATCTAAATTTATGTTAAAAGATAAGCTAGCAAATGAATTTCTATCTTTCTTTTGAAACGTAGTACCGATATTTATCTTAATCAAGCTATTTTTAGTTATATTTCTTTCATAAGTGGTTGAGACAAGTTGTATTTTTTTCGGGGTATCATTAGGGATAAATATAGGAGTTGAAGTATAATTAACATAAAATGAACCCAAACGCTGGTCTACATACCCAAATGAAACTTGATGAGCTAATCCTGAAGAATTTGCATAGTCGTTATAAACATCAATAAATTTTTTATGATTAAAAGTAGAATTAATGTTAAAATCGAATTTATCTCCGCGATAGCTATATCCCAACAATAAACGCTGACCTGGTGCTTTTTCCACAATATTACTCGCTAACGAGGTAGATATTATTCCCATCCCATATAAATTAAAATGGCTGGAAATACCTAAAGAAGCTTTATTTACCTTTCCTTCCAAATGTGTACCCAATGTCCAATTATCATTAATTCCTCTATTGTAATCCGTGCTAAAAAGAAATTTTTTATATTTATTACTGCTAATGCCATAATCAACTCTCTGCACCCCAGCTTCATAAGAAAAATCAGATAAACCTTCTTTTAATAATAAAGGGGATACATAGTACGGAAGAGTGAATGTTTTTACTTTACCTGTAATATCAGTAGTTTTTACTATCATTTCTCCTTTACCCGTAATAACAGGAAGTTGGTTAATGTTAAAATTACCGGTTCTCAATTCATTATGATAAACCTGTAAGGAATTTGCATATACATCAATAGTACTCGGTAACTCAGCTTGACCTGCGAAATCTAATAAAGGATAGGTTACAAAATCTGGTCTGACAGCAAAATTAGTTGAATATTGCACTCCTGCAAACCTAGTGCTTCCTGACCAGGTGGCTGCTTTAGTAATACTATCTCCTATTCTCCAACGCGCTGTGTCTTCTGCTCTATCAAAGGTCCAATTACTTTCAAGTCTGGACAATTGATTATAAGAAGGCATGCGTTGTTTAGAAATTATACGCTTTAAAAAAACACTATTATTTAACACACCTTGCTCTGAAAAATAATTAATTCCCTGAATGCCTGATATATACTGGCTATCATTGGAATTTATCAAGTTAAAATCATAATCTAAAGTTCCTCCATTGCTTACTTTGCTGAATATAATCTTTTCCTTTTCGATACCTACAAGGTTTTGGGTGGTCATACCATCTACTTGAAAATTAATAGCTAAAAATAAATTTTGAACGTCTAAATAATATTTAGTGCCTAGAAGTAGATCTAAATCAATATAATGTTTTCCTTCTAGATATATACTTCCGCTATTTAAGTATTCTGTTTTTATCCCTAGGTTTTGTATATCTTCGGCGGGAATCAATAAATGATCCAAATGATTTTTGATTACTGTTGAAAGGATATTAGTGTCTTCATAATTCACTTCTAAAGTAACTATGAATTTCTCAAGAATATCGATAGAACCCGCAATCCTCTCAATTTTCAAATTATTTATGTCGTTATTATTTGACGGCTCTGATAAATTTGTTTCTTTAATACTTCTTCTCGAGTTTTCCTCTGCTTGCTCGTTGTGTATACTTTGCTTCTGTTCTGCATAAATAGTATTTATAAAGAAATTAATAGAAAGAAATAGTATTATATAAAAAATTTTCATTAAAAAACTTGGTTAACAGCATACTAGGCAGCCATCTTAAGACAAAATTAATAAAATCCCTCTTATGATAAATTTTTCGTTTGAGCCAGGAGGGATTTTTATATATGCTAGTTTTCAGAACTATCCTCTTTAGCACTAGAAATAGTAACAGGTAATCTAAAATCAGGTATTACCTGAACATTATTGCCAGCTAAAGGTAGCTTTAGAGGTAGCTCCTTAATTGAAATTCTATATTTGTCTCCTTCTTTTGCTAAATCATTTTTAATCGCAATGCGAATTAATTGGGTTTGTCCGCCTTTTAAGCTAAATACAACAGGACTTACTATAAGATCCTTAACTTCAACATATTTTTCTTTATTATTTTCTTTTACTTCTTCATACACAGATATCTGAAAGCTTTTATTTTTATCTGTTTCATTCGTGAAGTTTACCGAGGTTACTTTTTCAGTAGGGCTTATTACAACTTTTACAGGGGAAATAGAATAATCGGCATAACAAGTTATACTCAATAAAAACGGAAGAATAAAAATAGTTAGTTTTTTACAAATTTTTTGCATATTAGTTTTCTTGTTTAATTAAAAATTAACAGTTACAGTTACGGTATCAGTATAATTACCTGCTGGTACAGTCGCACCGCTAGGAATTTTTCCATAAATAGTTATGCTTTGCGCTGCTCCATTGCCGGTACCAGATATCAAACCACTTCCTTGAATATCCCATCTTGTACTATTACTAGAATCCTTATAAAGATCATAAGGCAATGTTTGAGTTGAGGCAGTATTCTTCATTTTACGATTATTAGTATTGCTTGTTCCGCCAGCATTTAGCCCTGCGTCAGCTCCTACTGTGTATGGTACCCCGTTTGTACAAGTAACCGAAAGAGTAGTGCTACCTGTTACTTCTGTAAATCCTGTATAATTAGAGAAAGTAAGAGCGTTCGTAGTTAAGCTACATGAGCTTTGTACAGTAGTGCTTACATTCATAGCCCCAGTTTGCGTTCCTGCGGAAGCGTTGTGCATTAAAAATGAGACAATAAAGCTGCTTACCATCAATAAGCATGGTTTCGATAACTTTTTATATTTTTTTTGCTGATTGTGTATCATAACTATTTATTATTTTATGTTTAATTAAATTACTATATACGAATTAATATATTATTGATATTATTAATAAATATACCAATTAAATTGTTTAGTCTTCAAATAGTCAGCATTGTGTGATTACAAAAGCACATGCGTTTAAATCTCCACGTTTAATTTTTGTGTGCTAAAGCTTTTATCCGAATAGAGATTTGATAATTTAACATTCCGCTGTTACTTACTTGTACTGGGTTAGAAGAACCCCAAGAAAGAGACACATGCACTATATCGGAATAGTCTCCACTAGGTACATTTTGGTCAGGCAATATCTTTCCGTATATAGTATATAATTGAGTATCTCCGTTACCGTCTCCTACTAAAGTGTTATTGATATTATTTCCCCAAGCTTTTTGCCTAGAAGCATCTATGTAAAGATTGTAATTTAAGCTTTTAGAGCCATTTAACATTTTTCGGAAGGTCGTATTAGGTGAAGTTCCATTATCTAATCCTATAACATATGGAGTGCCCTTGGTACATTTTACTGATATGTTAGTGGTTGCTAAATCACCTGCTAAATTATAAATGCCAAAATTAATATTATTGGCATTTAATGTACAGGAATCTACAACCACAGTGTTTACTTCTAATGTTTGACCAACCGTGCTGGCTAATGCTATATTAATAGATAAAACATTAGAAGTGAAAAGCAATAAATTTCTTAACATAGTTACTAACATTCGTGAAGCTTCTTTTAATTCACTTATATAAGTTTTATTATTATAATTTTAGTTTGGATAAACTAATTTGTCCAGACAAATAAGGAATAGGAAATATAATATACCTAAAAGGGTCTTTACAGAAAATACTGTTCGTAGCATAGTTGCTTTTAAGCTTATTTATAAGGGTTGTGCATAAAGTATGTCTAATTGGAAATTAATTAATAGTCTCTGCCTCCCTGGGTATTAGTGAAAATCTTTAAAAAAAGCTTTATCAATATTGGTCTCCACGTTACAAAAGTATACAGGGCTTGAAAACCTCTAAAATATTAAAGATAATTTCTTCATATGCATAGATAATCTCTGGTCATTCACGGATTAAAAAATTGCAATCCCTATTGAATATTATGTGATAGGTTCTAAAATCATACACTAGGGCGCGCCATTCCTCATTTTTAGATAATTTTACAAACATATCAAACAGCGGGCACAAACAGTATACTCTAGCTTACGACCGTTCTATTTTACTGTCGAGTCGGTTTTTTTGACCGAATAACAATTAATAATAAAAAGATTTTAAAGTTAAATAATAAACAGAGCTTATGCTCGCCGGATCGAGGAAATCTTTGTACAGGCTAGAGCCTATATCCTTAAGTGTTTTCGGCTTGAATTCTTTCAGTGGTTCAGTTTTCAATTTCCTCAGATTCAGCTATATCCGGTTCATCCTCTTCGGAAAATTTCTCCTTCCAGTAATTTTCCTCCCATGATAAGTCACCGGCAGGGAACCCTGACCCTTCAGAACTAAAATCATCGTCAAGTAGGCTGATCATTGAACCGGAAACTATTTCGCTAACATCAGTTATAGCACTACTGACATTCTTCCTAATTCTCTTAATACCGTCTCGGTTAAAAGCTTTCCTCAGTTCTTCAAGACTTACCGGCTGGTAAGTAAGGTCTAAATTGCCATCCTTATCCCCGTAGCTTGCACTAACTGCTCCACCTCTCCCTGCTGAATAATGCCCACTAAAGCCCATGCTCCACTGCCCCTCCTGTTGCCAGTGACTAATTGAAACTCCGCTCATTGGTTTGCTTTTTACAGTTTTACCAATCTCAAAACCAATGCTAGTAAAATTATTTTTAGAGCTTACCTCCTCCTGTGGACAGCTTAGTTCAATATGGCTAACTACTACCCTGGATTTTGGTGCATCTATTTCTAACTCCCCTCTAATATCACCATCTATCTGTGCTTCTAGCTGATCAAAACTTGCCCCGCCGCTAATCCAGCCGCCAATACTTATTGGAGAACCGCTTGCTAAACCAACTACATTTACTGCCATATTATATGCCCTAATCCCCGCATTAATAGCAGCATAACAGTTCTCACCATCTGCTATTTGTTGCAACTCCTGACTTGTTTGCATTGTGCTATTAATTAATCCGCTCACATGGTTTTTAATGCCAAATTTTAAACCGACAGATACTTCCAGAGACGAAGCTTTATGGCTTTCTAGTAACCGCAGCGCCTTAGCTATCCATTGTCCTGCTCTGATTTTTCCCAATTTTACCATAATTAGGCTACCGGTTTGTAGAAGCATATCGGTATTAATTGTTAGCATTTTCTCACCCATTAATACCGAAGGATAAGCATATTCCTTGTAATGCACAGTCATTGATTGTTTAGTGTAAGCTCAGGACCAAATGATAACTCACTAATATTAAAGGTAAGAACAAATCTGAATCCGGTCTTTCTGACTTTCATCCCATAATATTGGCTACCAATTAGGCCTTGAAACCCTACTTTCGGAGATTGAATATATAATTCTTGAGCTTTAATACCGTTGCAACCAGCCATATTCTGCCTGATGCTAACATAAAATCGTAGCCACCGACATTTATCACAACTCCTTCTATTTCTTCTGACTGATGCCTACTACTATAATGTTTGGCGGGCGAGAATAATTCACCTTTACTATGCCCATCTTTATTATAAGAGTTTGCAAGCTTCATACCAGAAAACTCAAATCTACTTGCTTCAATATGCATTTCACCTAAATTCATTTTTACTGCTCTGGCAATAAAACTATCTTCTATCTCAAAAATAGCATAATCTGCATTAATTAAAGTGGGGTAAGGTACTTCCCATTTTTTTATAATTATTGATTCCTGGTATTTGAAAAAATATTCTTAAATGATGATATCTGTTTAGATTATATTTTTAAAAAAATATACAATAAATCTACAAATTGTATAAAATGTTCTAATAAGTTTAAATATTATAAATTAAAAAATTATAAACTATATTCTTGTCAATATTGCGGTCATAATATAGTTCCTCTAGCTGACACGATATTTCATAAATCATCTACAAACTTAAAAGATTGGTTTTACGCTATTTACTTGTTTTCTGTAAGTAAAAATGGGGTATCTGCTAAAGAACTACAACGGCAATTAGGGGTTACTTATAAGACAGCTTGGAGAATGGCTTATCATATACGCAAACTTATGATAGATGATAATAATTTACTAAAAGGTGTTGTTGAAATGGATGAAACCTATGTCGGAGGTAAAGAAGCCAATAAACATAAAGATAAGAAAACACCTAACAATCAAGGTCGTTCACTTAAGACTAAATCCGCAGTTCTTGGAACAGTTGAAAGAAAAGGTAATATTATTGTCAAAGTAGTAAATCACACTCAAAGCTCAATCGTAAAGCCTTTTGTTCGTAACAATATTTGTATGACGGCAGAAGTAAAAACTGATGAATACAAAGCTTATAACTCGCTAAAAACCTTAGGGTATAAACACGACAAAGAGACCACGGAAAAAATGAATATGTTAAGGGTAATACTCACGCCAATAATCTTGAGGGTTTTTGGTCTCAATTAAAGCGGTCAATAAATGGTACTTATCACTCTGTTAGCCCTAAATACCTACAAACTTATGTAAACGAGTTTGCTTATAGGTATAATAACAGAAACTCAAATACCATTATTTACTCATCTTTTGGCGAACGTTCTATAGCTTTATCAATAAGACGTTCAAAATCTGGAGGTAATTTATTTATATCTTCTGTTGGAGAGATTTTTTTTAAATATTCAATTACTGTACTTTGTCTTTGACGTTCGATTTCATCTTGGTTTAAAGCTTCTAAGATTTTTAGAGCAGGAATTGCAATACCAATACCAGTGTTTATTTGTGCTTTATTGTCTTGAGAGTAATCTTCGGTAATCACGTCTTGAATAGCCGATTTTAAATCTCAATGACCATGAAGTAATCCTAAAAGATAAAATTTATGCCCACCGCCCATTGTTCTTACTAGAGTATTTTTATCATTAGATTTCATTATTCTATTATCCGATAAATGTAAAAATACTGGGGAATCGCTAAGACCCCCCTAATGATCTTAATTCAATTAAATAAGCATCCATATTACCAAAAAGTTTATTATAAATAGGCTCTTCTGGCATTGCTGAAATATTACCAATTCTAACAATTGGTATATTCTTTTCCTTACCAATATGTCTAACAAAAAGCTCTGTCATGAAAACATTATCACCTAAGCTAACATTTTCCTTATTTATAATGTCTTGGTCTAATAACATATCATGCGGTAAACATAAGTAATCATAAATTGCTGCATTTGGTGCAAATAGTAAAACCATTACGTCCACAGATTCAGGATGGGCAATAAATTTTTGTATAGGTATGGATATAAAATCAAAAGAACCTTCTTTTTTATTTATTCTAATCCAAATATTATTATCTAGAGCAAGGTTTTTGTTTACAATATTTGCTATAATATTACGAGCTGTAACTAAATATGCAAAATGATTACTTTTATCTGGGAACGGAATGCTTATAAAAAAACCCGTCCCTTTTAATATTTTTTCTCCTTGTTCATTAATATGAGCAATAAAAACTACGCACTTTCTTATTTCATCAGGTATTTACATATTGATATCTTTTTCATTACAATAATCAGTAACGTAAGGTCTAGGTATTCCGCCTAAAAAAGTGTTTAACCCTTTTAATCATCATATCCTTTTTTGCTTTTTGCTATAAAATTAAGTAATAGACATATGAGAAGATAGTTTTTTTTGAAAACTGTCCACTAGGGCGCGCCATCCTTCATTTTTAAGTAATTTTATAAACATATTAAGAGGACGAGTTCGTAGTCCAGAACCATAAAACCGTCCCAAGAAAGAGAAGCATAACTAATTAATCTTAATATTCTAAAATTAACATGTCTTTAGTAATCTTAAAATTAGCAAAATCTTCAATTAACGACATACCAAGTAGTGAAATGTCTAGTCCTGCTGAGGCCACATGGGCTTCAACATTATAGAAAGTTTTTTTATGAATAGTCAGCTCTTTTATTACCACGGGAGCAGCATAACTAACGCCATTTGCAGTATTATATTTCCTTGTATAATTTAATGCGTCAGGCTTAAACCCAAGTTTAATTGCATCCTGTCTCGTTAACGCCACGTCACTTGCCCCAGTATCTACTAGAAACTGAATTACTTGATTTTTGCCCCCTATTGCATCTAAATAGAAATGCCCGTTGCTGGATCTGGCGATAATCAACTGACCATTGTTATTTGTCCAGCTATAAGAAGGCACCAGTACAGCTATTACCCTTTCCTTTATAGCAGTAAGTTCGAATCTAAAAGCATAAATCAGGATTAATAAACAGAAAATAGCAAGCCACAATATTATATTTTTTATATAACCTATTCGTGGCTTAGTAAAAAACATATAATATATATATATTAGCAATATACATAGAAAGACGATATTTAAGAGTTTATCACTCGCCATAGCTTTTAAGTAACTTTAAAAGGTGATACTAAATTACATATGATATTAATTACATAAGGTAGATTTCTCTATAAAAACCTTAATAGGCTTCTGATAAAAGAAAAAAACTAATTATTAAAGCCACTATAAATAAACTGGCCTGAACAGAAAGGAGATCGAGAGAAAAGAAATGCTGTAAAGTAATCATTTAATAATAAAAATTAATTTATTATTAAACTAATCTACCCGCTACGTTGATCTTTATACAAAAAAATTTCTGAATTTTATTTTCTTAAATAAAAAAAGGCCTAGGGATTCTTACCCTAAGCCTTAAGCTTTATAAGAAATAAGGCTTTGATCTTTAAAAAATTGTATTAGAGATCAAATCTTACACCAGCTGCAACATGGTGACCTTTAAGCGCAGAAAATGAAACTTCATTATCTTTATTCTTCTTGAATTTGCCCATATCTCTGAAGCTATATGTTAACTCACCGTTTACACCAGGAGCAAACTCTGTAGCAGCACCTAAATGCACAGCATAAGCAAAGTTATTTTTCTTTTTAGTTGATTCTGAAAGAGCACGTGTAGCACCTTGAGCTGGTGCGGTAACTTTCCCTTTAATCATTGACATACCGATACCAGCACCAGCAAATACTTTAGCTACACTTACATCAAATAAATCCACAAAACCGTTGATCATAAGAGTATCCGCTTTTGATTTTAATTTTGTGTTAGCCCTATTTACACCATTAACAGAGGTAGTACCTTTATGTTTTGGGTCAAAGTAGTGATCCCATGTTAGATCAGCACGTACATTATCCATTACATAATAACCAACACCTAAACCTAAAAACACATTGTTTTTTGATTTTAGACCTTTAATTTTATTTAATTTATCCCAACCCACTTGGCCTTTTACGTAGAATGTATCTTCTGCTGCGTAAGCACAAGAAGAAGCAAGAGTCGCAACAGTAGCTGCTGCTAAAAGAATTTTTTTCATAATAATCTCCTAATAGTTACTAAAATTGTCAAAAACACTAAATAACCTGTTAAAATTACTTCTTATCAAAATTTTTAGTGTAAATTCCCTCCCGCAGTTTACTAAATTTATGAAACCTATCAAGTATATTTAGAAATAATAAATAGATATTTTTAGTATCATTAAGATATTGTGATATTATTACATCAGTGTAATTTCAACTTCTCTTAAAATAGGGAGAACTTAATTTATTACTAAATAAGCCCTTTTCTAGGGCTTATTCAAGTAGAACCTTATAATACCAGCTTAAAGTTTTAATTCAATTTTTGCCTTTTCCGCTAAGTCGGTAAAGTATTTTTCAACAATATCTTTCGATAATTTATTTCTAATCGATTGTTCGGCCTGTTCTTTAGTAGGAACTTGAACGGCTCTTTTATCTAACATCTTAATAAGGTGCCAACCGAACTGAGTTTTTACGGGATCGGAAACTTCATTTTTTTTCAAGGTAAAAGCTTTTCCTTCATATTCAGGCACCAATTGTCCCTTAAGCACGTAACCTATTTCTCCCCCATTAGCTTTCGAACCTTCATCTTTGGAAAATTCTTTTACTAAATCAGCAAAATTAGAGCCTTTATTCAATTTCTTCTTCATTTCTTTGGCTTGCTCCTCAGTCTCTACTAAAATATGACTTGTTTTTACCTCTTCTTGGCCTTTAAGATTTGCTACGAGAGTTTTATATTCATCCTCAACCATTTTATCGGTAATTTTGTCTTTAATTAAACGTTCTAGTACCTCTTGTTGAATCATTTGTGTTTCAATTCCTTTAATTTTATTCTTAAACTCCTGGGAATCGCGGATTTTTAGCTTATCGGCTTCTTTTTCAAGTAATTTGGAGTTAATATAACCCTTAACCATAAGTTCTTGGATGTTTTTATCAAGCTGGGAAAAACTTTTTCCCTTATTTTCTGGCTGCATTTCAAGTACAGATTTAAACTGCTCCATTACCTGTGCTGCTGTTACATTCCCATCAATATAAGTTGCTACTACCTTATTGTCTTCTGCTAACGCCGGCGAACTTAATAAAGTCGCTGATAAAAATATTATTGCTAACCTTTTCATAATAAATACTGCTTCATTTAATTAAATAACTTAATATTTGTTTCTAAAAGCTTGACGCATTAAAGTCAATTGCTATTTACAATTTGTTTGATAAATTAATAAAACTGAATATTTTAGATAAAGTAATAATCCGCAAACAAGAATATATATAATAGGCAAATGTTTTCAATACTTACCAAAATTTTTGGCACGGCTAATGATCGTATAATAAAAAGACTTCAGAAAGAAATTCATAAAATTAACAGTTTTGAGAATTCCATTAAAAACTTAACAGATGAAGAATTAAAAGCAAAGACTGGTGAATTTAAACAAAAGATTGCTGCTGGAAAGACACTTGATGATATATGCTACGAAGCGTTTGCGGTAGTTAGAGAAGCATCTAAAAGAGTAAGCGGGCAAAGGCATTACGACGTTCAGCTAATTGGCGGTTTAATACTGCACAAAGGAGCAATTGCTGAAATGCGTACCGGTGAAGGTAAGACGTTAGCTGCAACTTTACCGGCTTATTTAAATGCTCTATCCGGTAAGGGCGTACATGTCGTAACGGTAAATGATTATCTAGCAAAACGTGATGCTGAATGGATGGGAGAAATATTCAGATTTTTAGGCCTTACTGTTAGCGCAGTTGTAGGCGATATGACTGATTCTGAAAGGAAAGCAGCGTATGATTGCGATATTACTTATGCTACCAATAATGAGCTTGGTTTTGATTACCTTCGCGATAATATGAAATTTACTCAAAGATCAAAAGTTCAACGTCCCTTTAATTATGCCATTATAGACGAGGTTGACTCCATATTAATAGATGAAGCAAGAACTCCATTAATCATTTCGGGTCCTGTTGATGACCGTTCCGAATTATACGGTAAAATTGATAAACTTATAAAGCTGCTAGCACCATCTGATTATGAAAAAGATGAAAAAGTAAAAACTGTTAATTTAACAGAAGAAGGAATCAACAAAATTGAATTAATGTTAGCAGAAAAAGGGCTGATTAATCAGCCCTCTAGCTTATATGATTTTGAGAATTTAAGTTTAGTACATTACATTAATCAAGCTTTACGTGCTCATTATATTTTTTCGCGTGATGTAGACTATATTATCAAAGACAGGAAAGTTATGATAATAGATGAGTTTACCGGCCGGGTAATGGATGGGAGGAGATATTCAGACGGCCTGCATCAAGCTATAGAAGCAAAAGAACAAGTACCGATTCAAAATGAAAATCAGACTTTAGCTTCCATCACTTTTCAGAATTATTTCAGGATGTATCCAAAATTATCCGGAATGACCGGAACAGCCATGACGGAAGCAGGAGAATTGAAAGATATATATAACCTAGAAGTAATATCCGTGCCGACCCATAATAAGGTTACAAGAAAAGATTTAGATGATGAAATTTATGGTACTAAAAAGGAAAAGTATAAAGCTATAATGAATCTTATAAAAGATTGCTATACAAGGCAACAACCTGTTTTAGTAGGTACCATAAGTATTGAAAAATCAGAAGAAATTTCTAGAGAATTAACAAATAATAATATTAAGCATAAAGTATTAAACGCAAAAATGCACGAACAGGAAGCACATATAATTGCCCAAGCGGGCCGGCTTGGAGCAGTAACTATTGCAACTAACATGGCGGGTCGCGGTACTGATATCATGCTTGGTGGCAATCCGGAAATGTTAATTAAGGAACTAGTCGATAAAACCCTAACCCCGGGACAGCTGGAACTAGAGGCAGCCAAGGTAAAAGAAGAGGTAGCAAAGAAAAAAGAACAAGTAATTGCAACCGGAGGGCTTTATGTAATAGGAACGGAAAGACATGAAAGTAGAAGAATCGATAACCAGCTTAGGGGTAGAGCTGGGAGACAAGGAGACCCAGGAACTACTAGATTCTTTTTATCCCTTGAGGATGATTTAATGAGAATTTTTGCTTCTGAGCGTATTTCAAGCGTTCTTAGGACATTAGGATTGAAAGACGGTGAAGCAATTGGGCATCCTATGATTAGCCGTTCACTGGAAAAAGCACAGCACAAAGTCGAATCTCACAATTATGAAATAAGAAAAAATTTACTTCGCTTTGACGACGTAATGAATGATCAACGTAAAATCATTTATGAGCAAAGGAATGAAATTATTTCTTCCGAAGATGTAAGTGAATTTAGACTTAATATGACAGAGCAATTAGTAGCAGATGTTGTCCAAAGACATATAACTCCCGGATCTTATAGAGAAGATTGGCCGCTAAACGATTTAAGTGCTGAGATTCATCGAACATTTGCAATAGAACTTCTTCCCGAAAAAATTAGTGAAATTGAGGGAAGTGAAGTAGAAATTACGAAGGTATTAACAGAACTTATTAGTAATTTATTTAAACAGAAGGAGCAGGAGTATACAAGTGAAATAATGAGAGACGCCTCACGATATATTTTACTTACCACTCTTGATCAGGTGTGGAAAGAACATTTACATAATCTCGATTATCTAAGACAAGGTATTTCTCTTAGAGCATATGGTCAAAAAGATCCTTTAAATGAGTATAAAAGGGAAGCCTTTAATTTGTTTGAGCAAATGCTTGATCATTTGAAAGAGCTGTATATTCAGAGATTGTGTTTTTTACATATCGATACTGAACATTTAAACCGCCAGTCCATGTTACTTGCTAATAAAGAATTACAGGAAATGAACAAAAGCAGGGTGGATCCAGCTTTAGAAAAATATAGCCCAGGAATTAACACTGAAACAAAAGTTACACCTTTTAAATCCTATGTAAATCCGGAAGACAGAGATCCATCTAACCCAGAAACTTGGGGTAAAATTTCGAGAAATGAGACATGTCCTTGCAGTTCTGGAAAAAAATATAAACATTGTCACGGAGCTGAAAGTTAGGATTATTAATATATGCAAAAGCTACAACTAGTTTATGCTCCCAATACTATTTTTAGGAAAAAGGCACTCCCTGTTGAAGTAGTTAATAATCGTATACGAGCCCTCATTGATCAGATGTTCGGAGTGCTACACATTGAAAACGGAATTGGCCTTGGTGCTAATATGGTAGGGCTTCTAGAGCGTATAGTAGTGATTAATATGTGGGAGAAGGATAAGCTTCTTACTTATTCTATGGTTAACCCTGAAATTATAGAATCATCAAAAGAAACTCAGCTTTTTGAGGAAGCATCATTAAGCTTCCCCGGAATATCAGCTAAAATTGCTAGGCCTAAGCAGATTAAAGTAAGATATTTAGATTATAATGGTAATCAGCAAATATTAGAAGCCGATAATTTTTTATCTACAGTAGTACAGCACGAAATAGATTATCTAGATGGAAAAATATTCTTGGATTATTCATCTAAAATGAAACGTGATATACTTCTAAACAAGATGAAAAAATATATGAAAAATAATCCTCCTCATATTCATACTCCATTTTGCTCTCATTAACTGTATTCTCTGCAATAGGAATATACCAAAAATCTAAATTCGAAGAGGGAAAATAATATCAATTGCCTTATTGATTTTCTCTATTTAGAATAGCGTGATTAAAAATTTATAAAATAATATTTGTTAATTATGGCAGGACATTCCAAATTTAAAAATATTCAACATAGAAAAGGTGCTCAGGACAAAAAAAGAGCGAAGGTTTTTACTAAACTTGTTAGAGAAATTATTACTGCTGCTAAAATTGGCGGGATAGATCCGGCAATTAACCCACGTCTTAGAAATAGCATCTCGGCCGCCAGGAGTCAGAACTTACCTAAAGAAAGAATTGATAGAGCTCTTGCTCAGGCATCTGACCCAACTTTGGGTGATGGTTATACAGAAATAAGATATGAAGGTTTTTTACCAGGAGGAATTGCAATTATTGTTGAAACCTTAACAGATAATAGAAACCGCACAGTATCAGATATAAGAAACTGTTTTACTAAATATGGGGGAAATTTAGGCGAGTCCGGTAGTGTAAGTTTTATGTTTGACCATGTCGGCAAAATTGTTTATCCAGTTTCAGTTACTAATATCGATCAAATGATGGAAGCAGTAATTGAAGCAGGAGCAAAAGATTTAGTATCTGATGAATCTGAGTACGTTATTTATACTGATATTGAAACATTTTCAGAATGCTTAGAGCATTTAACAAAAATATTTGATACCTCGATTGAATCCGGTCTTGAATGGTTAGCCCAAAATACCATACTATTAAAAGATGAAGAAAAAGCGACTAAGTTATTTAAATTAATAGACGCACTAGAAGAGAGTGATGACGTCCAAAAAGTATTCGGTAACTATGAATTATCAGAAGAATTATATAAAAAATTTTCTGACTAGCATTAATTTATTCTAGGTGATTAAAGCATAAATTATTTTGGTATAATTAATATCAAATTTAGGTTATAGAATTGGATGATTTTAGTATTATCGCAAAAGCGTTCATGGGAGAATTTGTAAGATAATGACATTTTCAATAGGACAAATACCACATTCTTTATTAGTTTCAATGATGTCTAAAAATATCTGGACTTCTGAGTGCCCAGTACCAATTGAATCTTTAAAATTCCTTAATTTAACACATTATGATTTTGAAAATAAATTACTTTCCGGGCAAATGATTGTGCACGAAAAGGTAGCTAAAAATGTGATTTCGATTTTTGAAGAACTGTTAAAAATTAAATTTCCTATTAAAAAGATTTCTCTTATAGATAATTATAATGGTGATGATCAATTATCAATGTCTGATAATAATTCCTCTTGCTTTAATTATCGTAAAATCGCCAACTCTAAAGTTATTTCCATGCACTCTTATGGGTTAGCTATTGATATAAATCCAGTACAGAACCCTTATATCTTTGATTCCAAGGTAGAAAATAAGTTAGAAATATGGCCAGACGAGGGTAAATTATATCTTAACAGAACGAATCAAAGAGCAGGTATGGTAGAACCAATAGTTACATTATTTGCCTACTATGGATTTAGCGTTTGGGGAGGTAGCTGGAATGAACCACTTGACTATCATCATTTTCAAATAGATCACTTACATTTATCAAATTTTTTATAAACATTCCAAGTTTAATATATAAGCTAACTACACCCTTGCAATCGTTACAAGTTTTACGCTCCCTGCTTTTCCTTTTTTTAAAATTTTAGTACACTCAGCACTTGTTGCACCTGTAGTTATTACGTCATCAACCAGCAAAATAACTTTGTCTTGAACATTAAAGTTTTTATTGAGTTCAAAGCTACCAAGAATGTTTCTTGTTCTTTCTTTTTTAGTTAGTCCTACTTGATTTTTTGTAATTTTTTTCTTAATTAACAGATTTGGAATAAATGGCTTATCAAGTTTCTTAGATAATTCCCAAGCGAGGATTTGAAGAGGATTATACCCTCGAAAAAGACGTTTCAGTTTATGCATCGGTACTGGGGCTATGACATCAATATCTTTTAAATCTTCTGAAAATCGATTATTTATTAGCTTAGCAAATAATTTTGCTAAACTTGTTTTATCATGATATTTAAAATTGTGGACTAATTTTTTAGTTTCTGGCGAGAACTCCAGTAAAGTTCTTATCATATCAATTTTGGGCTTAGCAATAACGCAAGCAGCACAAATATTAACTTCACTAAAATCCACTTCGAATTTTTTGCAACAAATAAAACAGTAAGGTTTATTTATAAAGTTAAATTTTAGCCAACAAGAACTGCAGATACCTTCACCGGTATCGGTAAGGTCATTACAGGCAGAACATCTAAAAGGAAAAATAAAATTGATTAACTTATTAAGTAAACCCAAGATATTCAAAACTTAAATATCACTTACAAATTGCTCCATTTCAGCAACTGTTGAAATGTTAGTAACTTTAAAGTTATGAGGTGTTTTTTTAGCAAGTCCTGTTAATACCTTACCAGAACCTATTTCTACCAGCTCATTTACTCCAAGGCGATGTAATTCATCCATAGTTTCCCGCCACCGGACAGTACCACAAATTTGAGACACTAGATTAGAACGAATTTCATCTGGAGAAACTGTTTGTTTAGCTGTTACATTTGCTATTACGGGAACTGACGGAATTTTAATATTTGTCTGTATTAGAGCAGATGACATAGGTGCTTCTGCTGGCTTCATTAGAGCAGAATGAAATGGCGCACTTACTTTAAGTTTAATAGCTTTATACCCTAAATCTTTCAAAACGGATAGCATGTAGTTAATATTTTCGTCATGGCCACTTATAACAATTTGTCCTTCTACATTATCATTGGCAATCTGACATATTCCACCAACGCTAGAGAAATCTAATAATTCCTTTAACTCTTTCAAGGTTATTCCTATACATGCAGCCATTGCCCCTTCTCCTTGTGGAGATGCTTGTTGCATAGAAGTACCTCTTATATGTAGTAATTTTGCTGTATCCTCAAGCGATAAACTTTGAGCTCCGCAGAGAGCATTATATTCCCCGAGTGAATGTCCTGCTACAAATGATGAAAGTTCGTTTATTTTTTTGCCTGATTGTTTTATAATGACCTTGAGAATCGCTATAGAGACTGCCATTAGGGCTGGTTGGGTGTTTTCAGTAAGGGTGAGTTCATCGATTGAACCGTTAAAAATAATGTTACTAAGAGGATATTTTAAAACTTCATCGACAATTTTGAAAACAGATTTTGCTTCGTCGAAATTATCGTAAAAATCCTTTCCCATACCGACGATTTGAGAACCCTGCCCAGGAAAAATGAAAGCTCTGTTCATAAAAATAAAATATATTAAAGTTATTTTAAGCCATTATGAGAAATATCCGTAAACTGTCAATTATTTTAGTAATTATAGCAAATTTCTGCTGGTGTATCCATATATTTGCCGACGGAAAAACTTCTACGCATAACGACGCTTATGAACAAGTTTTTGCTTACATAGAAACTAGCAATTGGCCAAATGCCGAAAACTTAGCAAATAAGTTAGGAGATAAAGCTTTGCTTAAGATAGTTTTATCGCAGAAATTTCTAGACCCAAACTATACCAAAACCACTTTTCATGAAATAGTAAAATTCTTAAAAATAAACCCAAAATGGCCGCAAAATAACTTATTGAAAAGTAAAGCCGAAAACCTTCTAGACGATACGGTAACTGATGCAGAAATATATAATTGGTTTAAAACTCATAGGCCGATTACCGGCTGCGGCTATAAATACTATGCTTTTGCCGCTACCCAGATTTTAACCGATCCAAATAAGCTTGCTCCTATAATTAAAAATGGATGGGTATACGGATCTTTCAACAAAGAGCAACAAGTTGATTTTTACAAGAAATTTAAAAAATTTCTTAATAAGAATGATAATATCAAAAGAATAGATAATTTAATCTGGAAAGGTTCAACTACATTAGCTAAAAACTCCCTAAATTCAGTAGAAGCAGGATATAGAAAAGCTTTTGAAATGCATATAGCCTTTGCTGATATGAAAAAAGAAGCAAAACAGCTCTTTAGAAAGGTTCCAAAAGGATATTACACACCGGGTTTAGTTTATCAATATATCAGTTCTAGAAAAAATGAGCTTCCTAAAAGTACGGAAATTGTAAGTTTAATAAATGCCGTAAAACATTACGAGATGCACGGAGATGATTTTTGGAAAGTCCAATGCTATTTAGCAAGAGAATACATTGAAAATAAACGTTTCAATGATGCCTATATTATTTCTAGTATACATTTTGCTGAAAGCGCAGGAAATATTAGTGATGCCGAGTTTTTGTCCGGATGGTTGGCACTTCGTTTTCTAAATAAACCACAACTGGCTATAAAACATTTTACAAAATTTGCTCAGGTAGTAAAAACTCCAATCAGTATATCAAGAGGGATGTATTGGTTAGGCAGAGCTTACGCAAAAAACGGTCAAAAAGAAGAGGCAAAGAAATTATATGAAAGGGCAGCTCACCAATTTGGCTATACATTTTATGGGCAAGTAGCAACTTTAGAAATTGGAGCAAATAAATTAAGACTATCACCAAAGGTAACCTCTACTCCTAAAAAAGATTATAATATAAAAAATAATGATATACTAAGAGCAGCGAATCTGGTTAGTAAATACGGTAGCAGTAGCCTTGCTAAGGTTTATTTAGATGATTTAATCCATTCTGCCAAAGAAGAACAAGAAGTGTTAGCAATTGCTCTGGCAACTAAAACTCCTAATGTCCATCATAAAGTTTGGTTATCAAGAACTGCTATGCAGAAGCATGTATTTTTAGATCATTATTCATTTCCTGATCCTTATAAAATAGATCATCTACCCACAGAAAAAGCTCTCACTTACAGCATCATTCGGCAAGAGTCCAGTTTTGAAAAGTCTGTCATTGCTCCAGACAAAGGAATGGGTTTAATGCAGCTTATGGAACCGACAGCTTGCGATACCGCTAAAAAACTAGCCATTAAATGTAATTTAAAAAATTTAACGAACGATGCATACTATAATTTAACTTTAGGAAGTCATTATTTGGCTGATATGCTACAGGAACATAAAAATTATTATGTGCTTGCTATTGCTGCTTACAATGCCGGCCCTCACCGAGTAAAAAAATGGTTGGATTTGTATGGTGACCTAAGAGAATTTAAAAATCACCATCAAGCTATTGACTGGATTGAAAGTATACCTTTTTCCGTAACTAGAAACTATGTTCAAAGAGTTTTAGAAAATCTACAAATATATAGAGCAATTTTAAATAAGGATGGTAAATTTAAATTAAAACAAGACTTACTTGGTAATGCATAGAAGCTGCGAAATAATTACTGGAAATATTTAAAATTTAAATATACGCTTGAAGTTAAAACTATAGTAGGTAAAAGGAGGATTCAAAATGAGTAAATTAAAAATAGGAGATAAAGCGCCTGAATTTCTAGTAGAAATATCCCAGGATAAAAAAGTCAGTTTAGAAGATCTTAAAGGAAAATATATCGTTTTATATTTCTACCCTAAAGATGATACACCAGGCTGTACACTTGAAGCAATTGATTTTAACGAATTGTTAAACGAATTTAATTCATTAAATACAGTTGTTTTAGGAATCTCTAGAGATGATTTAAAATCTCACGATAAGTTTAAGGATAAATATAACCTTAAATTCAATCTTGGTTCAGATATAGATGGCCAAACTTGTTCTAAATATTCCGTGTGGGTTGAAAAATCGATGTTTGGCAAAAAATATATGGGTGTTAATAGGGCTACTTTCTTAATTAACCCAGAGGGAAAAATAGCTCATATTTGGCCAAAAGTTTCGGTAGAAGGTCATGCTCGAGAGGTATTGACTAAAATCAGAAGTTTATCGGTTTAATTTTTGAGGGATATTTACTGATTTAATTCTATAATTATAGGGAATAATTCTGGATTTCTTAAAACTTCCCATTTACTTTATAACATAACCTTTTTATTGATTTGAGGAGGAACTTGTGAAATTAACTAAACAATTTGTAGAGAAATTATTCAAAAACTTGGAAAATGGACACCAAGAACAATTCTTTTCACAAGTTTCATCTAATGTGTTATGGGAAGTAATGGGCACCCATCCACTAACTGGAGTTTATAATGGAAAACAAGAATTCCTTGATCATACCTTTGTACGCTTAAAAAAACTTTTAAAAAGTAGACCAGTGTTAAAGGTAAGTAATATTCTAATAGCCGAAGATGCGCCAATAGCCATAGTAGAAATGGTTCAGCTGTCTTATTCTATTAACGATAAACCATTTAACAATAAGTATTGCTGGATAGTAAAATTTGAAAACGAGGTTATTGTCCATGTTAGAGCATATTTAGATACAGCACTAGTACAAGCATTAGTAAATGAAACCTCTAACAAAGCTAAATAAGTAATTAGGTAAATAAATGGTTATGTACATAAGTTTTTTATGTGCTAATTACCTTTTCTAGTAGGATCTATCATTTTAAGCTAGAAAGCTACTTAAAGATCTCTAGGTGCCCATCTTTTTCAGTTAGATGAACAGTATCGCCGCTAGAGAATTTCCCTGCTAAAATAAGCTTTGCTAGATTGTTTTGTACCTCTCGCTGAATAACCCTTTTTAATGGTCTAGCACCGAATGCAGGATCATATCCTTTATCTGCTAACCATTTAATAGCTAAATCATCATAGTTAAGCTCTATATGCTGAACTGCTAGAACTTTCTTCAATATGTCCATCTGAATTTTAACAATATCAGACATATGAGTTCTATTTAAGCAGTGGAATAGAATAATTTCATCTAATCTATTTAAAAACTCTGGCCTGAAGGTATCATTTACGTAATTCATTACTTGCCCGCGTAGGAGTTCCGTATCTTCCCCCTCTTTTTGATTAACCAACACTTCAGCGCCCAGATTGGAAGTAAGAATAATCAACGTATTTTTAAAATCTACTAAATTCCCTTGACTATCGGTTAACCTTCCCTCATCCAAGATTTGCAGCATTATATTAAATATATCAGGATGAGCTTTTTCTATCTCGTCAAATAGAATTACCTGATATGGTCTTCTTCTAACGCTTTCTGTCAGAGCACCGCCTTGTTCATAACCTACATATCCGGGAGGGGCACCAATTAATCTGGCCACGGCATGTTTTTCCATATATTCCGACATATCAATTCGTAATATTGCTGACCTGTCATCAAATAAGAATTCTGCTAATGCTTTGGTAAGCTCGGTCTTTCCAACTCCAGTAGGGCCTAAGAACAGAAATGAACCAAGAGGCTTTTCATGATCACTAATTCCTGCTCTAGATCTGCGCACGGCATCACTAACGGCAGCAATAGCTGCTTCTTGGCCAATTACTGATTTCATTAAATGTTCCTCCATTGCCAGTAATTTATCTTTTTCGCTTGTAAGCATTGTATCAACAGGAATTCCAGTAATTTTAGAAACAATAATCGCAATATCACTATCGGTAACTCTTTCTTTGAATAGCTTGTTAGTGCTTGCTGCCTCGGCAGTTTTTAGCTTATTAGTCAGTTCTGGAATAATACCGTATTTTAGCTCACTTGCTTTTGCAAGATCACCACTTCTTTCAGAACGTTCCAAATCAATTTTAGCATTTTCCAGCTCTTCTTTAATTTTCTGAGAGAGCTGTATTTGAGATTTCGCTGCTTGCCACTTGGAATTCATATCAAGTGATTTAGATTCCAGTTCTGCAAGTTCTGCAGATAAAGTAACAACCTTTTTTTGTGAATTTTCATCTTTTTCTTTTTTAAGTGCTGATAATTCTACTTTAACTTGGATTATCCGCCGATCAAGCTCATCCAATTCTTCAGGTTTGCTAGAAACCTCAATTTTTAACCGGCTGGCAGCCTCATCGAGCAAATCTATTGCTTTATCTGGTAAAAATCGATCAGTAATATAGCGGTTTGAAAGAGTCGCTGCTGCTATAATTGCACTATCTGCGATAGTTATTCCATGATGTAACTCATAACGATCTTTAATACCACGAAGGATTGAAATAGTATCTTCAACACTAGGCTCTGAAACATATACAGCTTGAAAACGCCTCGCTAAGGCTGCATCTTTTTCAATATATTTACGGTATTCGTCCAGTGTAGTTGCACCAATACAATGTAACTCTCCTCTTGCAAGCATTGGCTTTAACAAGTTGGAAGCATCCATGGCTCCCTCTGTCTTACCTGCCCCCACTAGTAAGTGCAGCTCGTCAATAAACAGGATAATTTCACCGCTTGCTTCCTTAATCTCATTAAGCACTGCTTTGAGGCGCTCTTCAAACTCGCCACGATATTTAGCTCCAGCAATTAACGCTCCCATATCAAGTTCAATAATTCTACAATTTGCGAGCGATTCCGGTACATCCCGCATATATACCCTCTGTGCTAATCCTTCAATTATGGCAGTTTTACCAACACCAGGCTCACCAATTAATACAGGATTATTCTTGGATCTTCTTGATAAAACCTGGATTGCTCGTCTAATTTCTTCATCTCTACCAATAATCGGGTCAATCTTACCGTCAGAAGCAAGCTTAGTTACGTCCCTTCCATATTTAAGTAATGCATCATAACTGTTTTCGGCAGATTCTGAAGTAGCTGTCTTACCTTTTCGTAAATCCATAATAGCTGCCGTTAATTTTCTTGAATCAATACCGGATTGGACAAGAATATTACCGGCTACTCCTTTATCATAAGAGGTTGCTTCAAATATCTTTTCTACAGTAGTAAAGCTATCTTTGTTATCTTTTGAAAGGCTTATCGCCTTTTCTAAGACTTTTAACCCTTCGGAAGATAACGTAACCTGACTGCCGCCTCCGTGAACCTGGACCTGAGGAATTGCTTCTAATTCCTTATCTGTTCTGAGGGTAATTAGAAAACTATCAGCTCCCAGTTTATTAATTAAATTTGTAATAACACCGCTTTCTTCCCGAAGTAGGCAAGCCAGTAAATGTAGAGGTAATATTTGTTGATGGTTATACTTTGCAGCTAGTAATTGGGAAGCAGAAATTACATTTCTGGCTGCTAGTGTAAATTTTTCGATATTCATAACATTACCTTTTTATTAACTTCTACAGAATTTATATAAGGTCTAAATTCTAAAAATCAATAAGGTGCTAAAATGAACTCATACCCTTACTTGATCCGTCCTAATTGTTTTTTACTAAAATAAAATCTCTCGCTCCTATACTTGTGGCTGATTATATTCGGGGCTTAGGCTAATTATTGTTCGATATTATTCAAAATAGAATATTATACCTTGTGAGTTTGTACTTATTAATTAAATATTGACCGTTACTGACATATTTTCTTATTAATTTTTCAGATATTACAACTAGAAAACTATCCACAGAGAGTGTGGATAACTATGTTAGTAATATGTTATATTAAGGTATAAATTCCAGTAGCTACCTAGCAAAGTTATAGAGTGATTAAAAAATGAGCGCTGCCTTGAAACAGGCATCACTCCAATAAAATAAAAAAATATTACGCTATTAACGGATAGCTATTCAATAATGAAGTTTAGTTTGTGTATAACTTTAACTAACTTCTAGGTTGTAAGTCTTATATTCTAAGAAATTGGCGAAATTATAGCTTTATATAGGGGTACAAAGATGAGAATAAATTTTAATAAAATTAGTCATTGCCTATATTAATTTATCAAAATTATTGGTACCTCTGGCCGGATTTGAACCGGCACACTCCAGGAGCAACAGATTTTGAGTCTGTCGTGTCTACCAATTCCACCACAGAGGCACACATATTTAAGATAAGTAGACTATATAGCTAATTATATATTGTCAATTTAAAAGCCGTTTCTCCTCATATTGTTATTTATTAGCATTTCCGTTTATATCATAAATCTTACGATATTTAACTTTTAAAGTTATTTCGTACAAGGCTATTTATGGCTAGAAAAATAAAAAATAACTAAAGCTAAAATTGCTAGAGCTTGAAAAACCACTCTTAAGGTCATTAGTTTAGTACCAAATTTCTTGCTGATTTTATCTCCTCCAGCCATCGACAATATCCCTAATAGTAAAATTATCGTCGTAATCATGATAAATAGAAAAAGAAGGTAGTTCATAGGAATACTCATGTCTAATTAATTCAGCTACGTTACATAACTCTAAATTGTTTTTATCCTAAATTGTTAGAATATTCGATTCTAAAAGGAATATTTAAATGTTTAAGTAAAGCAAAATTTATTTTATTTTTTATAAAATTAGCTTCTTTTATTGATTTTGATTTACAGGTAAATTTTAAGGAAAATTGATCTTCCAATTCAGAAACTTTGGTTAAATATACTTCCGGTATAATTGATGAAACGGCCAAATCTAATTCATTACTAACGTATCTTAATTGCTTAGCAATCAGACTATGGTCAAACTGCACCCCTTCTTTTTTTATTATATTTATGTATATGTAATAACTGATATTATCATTACCGGACCACTTAGAAAACTTATTCTGCATTATTATCGTATTAGGGACTAAAACATCTTCTCCTGTAAAACTATTAACAGTTATACACCTAGTACCTATTGATTTTACTTTGCCGATAGCACCTTGAATTTCTACAATATCACCAATTTTTATAGGTTTCTCTATTATAATAATCATGGTATTTACTAGATTATTTACAAGCCCCTGGGCACCAAGGCCGATACCAATTGCAAAAGCACCTCCAATGAAGGCAAATATAGCCAGCGGAATATTGGCAACCTGTAAGGCAAGAAGAACTGTAATTCCTAGAAATACAAGCGATAAAAGCCGTTCTATAGTATAAACTAGATCTTGATCCTCATCTAGTTTCTTGGAGATTACCGGCATAATTAGCTTAATTAGTTTTTTAGATAGGTTGATGCCAATAAGTAGTATTAGTAAAGCTACTACTATATTACTAACCTTTATGTCGTTTCCGGAAATATTAACCAGACCGTATTGCCACATATCATGGAAAATTGATGAATCAACTTGGGTTGGAGGGAGTAAATTTGTCATGATCTTATATCTTTTTACTAGCTTAATTATAAAACTAATAGGCTAAAGTTTATTGTCAATATTTTAAGTTGACAATTAAGGTGTTTTTGATTAAATTTGACCATCAATCATTGCAAAAGCGATAATCTGTTAAATATTTAATTAGTATTATTAATTATTATGAAACGTACATTTCAGCCTAGTAAGCTAGTAAGAAAAAGAAGACATGGTTTTAGGTCAAGAATGGCAACCGTAGGCGGAAGATTAGTTATAAAGAACCGTAGAGCAAAAGGAAGAAAAAAGTTAACTGCCTAATTTAAAAGTGGTCTCTCTTTATTCCTTAAGAAATCAAAAAAAATTTGACCTTGTTAATCTGCACGGTAAAAAGGTATCTAGTCCATACTTCATGACTGTAATTGCTCAAAACTTTGATTTAATTCAAACGGATAGCCAAAATCCCGCTTTTTTAGGAATGAAGGTTAGTAAAAAATTATCTAAAAAAGCATATATTAGAAATAAAATCAAGCGGCGAATAAGACACTTAATGAGAATAATGCTGAAAGAGCCTGATCTCAATCTTTCAAAAGTAGCTATAATTTTTATACCTTACAAAAATTTCGACTTAGTGGAATTTGCCAAATTATCATTTGAATTTAAGAAAGTCTTACAAAGAACTATAAGAAAAAATAACTCCTAAATAGTCAATTAAATTAGTATTTACCCACATTGTGAATTCCCCTAGCTCAACTTATAGCCTTTGCTCTCGATCATTATTATGCTAAATACCGTCGAACATTATCTTTATATATCAAGATTTACTACGTTCAAAGCATTTGCATTAATAAACTCCTTCCTTGGTTCAACAACACTGCCCATTAAAGTGGAAATTATCTCCTCCGCCCCGTCAATATCGCTAACTTTCACTTGCAGTAAAGTCCTTTTTGAATGATCCAGTGTAGTTTCCCATAACTGTTCTGCATTCATTTCTCCAAGACCTTTAAATCTTTGAATCCCAAGACCTTTTTTACCATTTTCTATTGTAATCTCAAGCATTTTACTTGGTAAGGAAATTTTATACTCCATTGACTTAACGGTTAAAGTACAATGTCCATTAAAATAATTAGATAATGATTGCCCAATCCTAGAAAGATTTATAAATTCCGGAGCTTCAAGCTGTTGTTTATAAAGTATTTTAGTATTTTTAACACCCCGTACAAACCTAAAAAATTCTATGGATTCGCTAAAAATATTTACCTGCCAATCTGTTTTATCCGGTTCGGAAGCACCGGGATTTAATACAGAAATCGCCTTCATGATTTCATTTTCTTTAAGGTTATTGAAAGATTCCACTTGAAGCAAATTATTGACGGCTAGACATTCAGCAATATTATGATCAAATTTTTTCGAAACATGGCTTAATGTGGTTACAAATAAAGCTGTTTGATTGATTATATTAATTAAATTTTCACCGGTTATTTCCTTACCATTTTCAATCGATAAATAGGTATCATTAACGGTACAATTTATCAAATACTCCTGAAGAGCCTGCTCATTTTTTAAATAGGTTTCATTTGATCCTTTCTTTACCTTATAAAGAGGCGGCTGAGCAATATATAAATAACCTCTTTCTATTATCGGGCGCATATGTCTATAGAAAAAAGTAAGTAATAAGGTTCTAATATGAGAACCGTCAACATCAGCATCAGTCATAATAACAATTTTATGATAACGTAGTTTTTCTATATCAAAATCCTGAGTGCCAATGCCTGCACCAAGGGCAGTAATTAAGGTTCCGACTTGATCAGAGCCAAGCATTTTATCAAATCTAGCTCTCTCAACATTTAGTATTTTACCGCGTAGAGGTAATATAGCTTGGGTTTTTCGATCTCTTCCTTGTTTTGCAGTACCGCCAGCAGAATCTCCCTCAACTATAAATATTTCAGACTTAGCGGGGTCTTTTTCTTGACAATCAGCCAACTTTCCAGGTAGATTAGACACTTCAAGGGCTGATTTCCTCCTAGTTAATTCCCTTGCCTTTTTTGCTGCTTCTCTTGCAGTTGCCGCTTCCACTATCTTGTTGATGATCAGTTTTGCTTCAACCGGATGTTCCTCAAACCACTCTAGTAATTTGCTATATATTGCGTTTTCGACAACTGGTCTAACCTCTGAAGAAACCAATTTATCTTTTGTTTGAGAAGAAAATTTAGGGTCAGGAATTTTAATAGATAGCACACAAGAAAGACCTTCTCTTGCATCATCTCCGGTAAAATTGACTTTAGTTTTTTTCGCAAGGCCACTTTGCTCAAGATAACTATTTATCATTCTTGTTAAAGCTGCTTTAAAAGCAATTAAATGTGTCCCACCGTCTCGCTGGCGTATATTGTTAGTAAAGCACAAGATATTCTCATGATAAGAATCATTCCACTGCATTGCACATTCAAAACTTATACCTTTTTCCTCGTTATGGGTAATTAAAGAGATCGCAGGATGAAGAGTTACTTTACTTCTATCAATATATTTGACATATGCTTCTATCCCTCCGGTAAAATAGAACTCCAGTTCTTTTTTTTCATCATACCTATTGTCAATCAGGATTATTCTGACACTTGAATTCAAAAAAGCCAGTTCTTTCAGCCTGTACTCTAAGGTAGAAAAATTAAATTCAATATTAGTAAAGATACTAATAGAGGGCATGAAAGTAACTTCTGTACCTTTTTTTCCTCTTGCATCTCCTACCACTGCTAGCGGGTTTTCAGACTCTCCGTTTGCAAATCTAATAAAATGTTCTTTCTGGTTACGCCAAATACGAAGTTCCAACCCGTCCGACAAAGCATTAACTACTGAAATACCAACTCCGTGTAATCCCCCAGAAACCTTATATGAATTTTGATCAAATTTCCCTCCGGCATGAAGTTGAGTCATTATAACTTCCGCGGCAGAAATACCCTCCCCTTCATGAATATCAACTGGTATACCGCGGCCATTATCCCGGACAGTTACCGAACCGTTCTTGTTAAGTATTACTTCCACCCGATCACAATAACCAGCTAAGGCTTCATCGATAGCATTATCCACTACTTCATATACCATATGGTGTAATCCTGATCCGTCGTCAGTATCACCTATATACATTCCCGGTCTTTTCCTTACTGCTTCTAGGCCTTTTAGTACCTTAATTGAATCCGCGGCATATTCTTGGTAAAGGTGTGTTCCGGTTTCTTCAATATTGACTTTTTGTTCCGAGTTCGACATAACTATCTTTAAAATGTTGGAAAATAAACACTTCAAGTACAAAATATTCTTTCTTAAACAGTGCCTTCGGATAATATAACATTGTGTTCTATTTTAAAAGTAAAACTTAAACAATAATTATCATATAGGTATAAAGGCCATGCAATTACCAATTTTTAAGCATATTTCTCAGGCACTGAGCGATTACGATTTATTTTTATTTGATCTATGGGGGGTAGTTGTTGAAAATGAGAAATTATATCCCGGTGTTGTAGAATCCATAAATAGTATTTTAGCGCAGAAACAGGGGCTTTTTGTATCAAATGTACCGCGCCCTGCCTTCGTTATGCGAGAAAAGTTAGCAACATGGGGTTTAAATGTTACTGAAGAAATGATCATAACTTCTGGCGATATTACTAGGGAATTAATTACAGAAGAAGCAATTAAACTAGGTAAAGATAAGCTGACAATATACCATCTCGGGAGTGATAAAAACGATGATATATTACGTAAACTAAACCATACTATTACTGAGGACTATACGAAAGCAGATGTCTTGCTTTTAACTTTATACCGTGATGAAAATCAGAATATTAGAGAATTCGATAATTTATTAAAGAATGTTGCTAAACAACCTAACCTGCTTAAAATATGTGCTAATCCCGATATTTCAATTCCTAAAGGCAATATAATCAGATACTGCGCCGGATATTTTGCCCGGATTATAGAAGAACACGGAGGCACGGTTGTATATACTGGTAAACCTAAAGAGGTTATATATCAGCATATTTTTAAGCGATCAGCGGTGGTAGTTCCGAAAAACAGAATTCTAATGATAGGCGACACCTTTGAAACTGATATTCTTGGTGCTCAGAAGGTAGGAATAGATTCTGCTTTGGTTCTTACTGGTAATGCGCATAAATATCACTCAATCTATGGATCTCTTGATGATAAAATTTCTGTTCTTGGAAAAAAAGCCAAAGAACTAAAAATATTTCCTACATTTATCACTGAGTTGGCTTAATTTAAGTTCTATATGCAAAAACAAGAACTTATCTTAAAAACAGAGGAAGAAACCAAGAAGCTGGCCATAAAACTAGCTACACAAATAAAGAAAGGTTCGATTATAGCTATTAGCGGCAGTCTTGGCACCGGAAAAACTTTTCTATGCCGTCATATAATTAAGTATTTATCTGGGGAAGATGTTAAAGTGGTTAGTCCAACTTTTAATCTATTACAAATTTACCCAACTAAAAATTTTGAAATTTTCCATTTTGACTTATATAGGTTAGAAAATTTAGAAGAAATATATGAACTAGGTATAGAAGAAGCATTTTCTGGTAATCATGTATGCTTAATTGAATGGCCGGAAATTATTAGCGACATTTTACCTAAAAATACGATTTCAATAAAAATATCTCTAAATAGTGATAATACTCGCTTAGTTTCTATCTATAAAATTTAAATAAACATTATTTTATAGCTTTATTTTCCCCATCTATTATGAAACCAGAACCACTGCGAAGGATTTTCTTTAATCCATTTTTCCAGTGTTTGATTAATAAGCAGCATGATATTATACTCATCACTTTCTTTATTGCTAGTAGGCGGATATTTTATCTCTGGATGAAGGATAGCTTTAAAATTGCTACCCTTAGTGCGGATTAATTGACACGGTATAATAGGATAATTATATTGCAAACTCAGCTTAGCAATAGCATTTGCCGTCATGGCAGGTATCCCCAAAAAAGGTACTTCAATGCCATCATTCATTTTCTGATCAACAAGCATAGCAATCGAATAGCCATTTTTGATTGCCCGAACCAGTCCCTTAGCTCCACTTGGTCCCTTAGCTATCATAAGTACATTTGGATTTTTGCTCCGAGTTTGAAGAATTTCCTTATCAACATAAGGATTATTTGCTTTTCGGTAAATAATAGCAAATTTAGGATAAATATCTGTGATATGTCGTATGACGAAATCCCAATTAGCCTGATGAGCTAAAAAAAGTAAAAATGGTTTTTTATTTTTCTGGTAATCTTTCACATTTTCTATACCCTCCATAGTAAACATGGAGTTCATTTGTTGGTCAGATAATTCGTTAATAAAAGGAAATTCGCCAATATATTTGCCAAAATTATCCCATATTTGAGAAATAATTTTTTGGTTATCAAATTTCTCTCCAAATACCTTATTTAAGTTTCGTTCTGCTATTTTAGTTACCCCTGTATATGGACCTAAGAACCTGGCTACATAACCGCAAAAAGCTACCGAATTCTTAAACCCTATTATTTTCATGGTTCCTATAAACAATTTAAAAAAAATATATTCAATAAAATGTTTAATTTTCTTGGAATAATTTTTCATATATTAAATCTATGGATTTCTGCTCATTTTCAAATTCAAGGCCGACACGAGCACATACTATTAGCTCTTTATAGTTACTCGTTAACTTAACGTAATCTTTTTCTGTGGTAATTAAAGAAGCCTTATTTAACTTCGCTAGCTCTAATAACTTTTTAATCTCATCTTCAGAATAATGATGATGATCTCCAAATGAGACATATTGTTTAACTTTCAAGTTATTTTCAAGTAAGAGTGAATAAAATTTTTCCGGATTACCAATACCAGCAAAAGCAATATATTCCATATTTTTATCTAAATTTTCTTTTAATTTAATATTAGGGGTAAAATACGGTTTTTGACTTAAAGTAATACTATTAATTAGGTTAAAATCTCTAGATTGGTTATTACCGATTATAAAAATTAAATCAGATTTTGCTAAACCTGATTTCAGACCTTCTCTTAACGATCCAGCAGGAAAAATTCTGTTATTTCCTATACCATTTAACGAGTCAATAGCTAATATTTGTAAATTTTTTTGTAACACTGGATTTTGCATACCATCATCTAGAATCACTATTTCAGGGTTTATTCGTTGAATTAGCGGTAGTGCATAATTGATTTTTTTTGCAGCTATTACCGGACCATATTGTCGAAGCATTACCGATTCATCTCCTATTTCCTTAGCAGTATCGGTTTTTTCAACTAATTTTGCTTTCATAAGATCTGATTTATAAGCTTTAGTAACGATCACAAACGAATTTCTTTTTTGAGTAAGTTTTTGCGCTAGCCATGCCACAATTTGAGTTTTACCGCTTCCCCCTAATGTTATATTACCTACACAAATTATTTTTTGAGGCAATATAATCTTTTTCGTCGTCTGGGTTCTTATAAAACCGAGGAAGGTATATATATATGAAAAAGGTACCATTATAGAGGAAAGCCATCCTTTTTTAGACCAAAAATTAGGGTATTTTAAATTAATCATTAAAAAAAATGTCTATCTGTTGAAGATAATTAGTTAAAATTTTTTGTTTAGATTCAACGTATTTTTTGGCATTAGCGGAATATTTTTGACAGACTTTCTGGTTTTTATCTGCCAGAAAAAATAGGATCTGATTTTTTAATTCTTCCGAACTATTAACCCGTATACACGCTTTACTTTCAAGCATTTCGTCAGTAATGCCTCGAAAATTGCTCATATTCGGGCCTACAATAATAACGTTACCAAAATGCGCAGGCTCAAGCAGATTATGACCTGCTATCCGACTTTTCATTTTAAAAGAACCGCCGATAAAAGTAATATCAGCAAGGCTATAAAATAATCCTAATTCGCCAAAACTGTTAACAATATAAAGATCATTTTTTAAAATATTATTTTTGATTTTATCGGATCGTAAAGTGTACCTTAGCCCTAGCTTATTACATATTGCTCCAACCTCACTAGCTCTTTCCGGATGCCTTAAAACAATAATCGGGAAAAACTTGTCTATTTTTTCTTTTTTAAACTGGCAAATTACATCTAATAGCACTGTCTCATCTTCTTCATGAGTACTAGCTGCAACAAAAATTTTTCTATCTTCAAATAGTGCTTGTAGAGAAGTTAGTTCTTTTTTATCCACATCTAGTTCTTTATTGGCAAATTTTATATTGCCTAAATTCTCGGCTTTAACACAACCAAGTAACTGGTATTTTTCTAAATCTGTCGTGCTTTGAACTCCGATGTATGAAAATGAGTCAGTTAACATTTTGAATATTTTAGGAAATTTTTGCCAACTTCGAAAAGATTCATCAGATAACCTACCATTTAAAAGTATTAGTTTACATTTTTTAGCTCCAAAAGTAACTAATATCGGCCAGATATCAGATTCTACAAATATCCCCAGAGTCGGTTGCCAATATTTATAAAACCTTCTTATAGTAAAAATATTATCAAGCGGCGTAAATTCATGGTACCCCCCTATAGGTAACCATTGATTTATAAGATTTGCGGATGATAATGTACCGGTTGTAATTAAAAAATCCGAATTTCCGTACTTATTTCTTAGCTGATTTACAAGATTAATTGCAATTATAGATTCCCCAACACTGGCAGCATGAACCCAGATTAATTTCTCTTTTTTCCTTTTTTGGTTATAAATGGCAAATCTACTCTTTAAGGAATTAATATTTTCCTTGCCCTTTAGTGTCCTTGCCAGAAGTATTATAATATAAAAAGGAAAAAAAATAACAGCCAGTAAATGGTATAGCAAAATAACGCTCATCTTGTTTCTTACTAAAATCTTGCGATTGCCCTCTTATTAGATTTAATATTATCTTTTTTAGGCTTAATTAATTTAAAAGCAATAAGATTTTGTTTTAAATTATAGAATCGGTATTACTCATTAGCATTATTTTGCGTTTTACTTGAAGTATTTAAAAAACTACGCATTTTTTTTGACCTTGTAGGGTGTTTTAGTTTACGCAGTGCTTTTGCTTCTATCTGTCTTATTCTTTCTCTAGTTACGTGAAACTGCTGTCCTACTTCTTCCAAAGTGTGGTCGGTATTCATACCAATACCAAACCTCATTCGCAGAACTCTCTCCTCACGTGGTGTAAGGCTGGATAAAATTCTGGTAGTAGTTTCCCGTAAGTTTGACTGAATCGCAGCATCGATAGGTAGAACAGCATTTTTATCTTCAATAAAGTCGCCAAGATAACTCCCATCTTCATCCCCAACGGGATTTTCAAGGCTTACAGGTTCTTTTGCAATTTTCATTACCTTTCTTACTTTATCAACAGGCATCGCAAGGCGATGAGCAATTTCGGCTGGCGTCGGTTCATATCCTAGTTCACTTAGCATTTGCCTGGAGGTACGAATAATTTTATTAATTGTTTCGATCATATGAACGGGAATACGAATTGTACGCGCCTGATCAGCAATAGATCTGGTAATAGCCTGCCGTATCCACCAAGTTGCATAAGTAGAAAACTTAAAGCCCCTGCTATACTCAAATTTATCTACCGCTTTCATTAAACCAATATTTCCCTCTTGGATAAGATCTAAAAATTGTAGTCCTCGGTTTGCATATTTTTTTGCAATTGAAATTACCAGCCTTAAATTTGCTTCGATCATTTCTTTTTTAGCTCTACTGGATTGCCTTTCACCTTTCTGGATTGCATTAACTATCCGTTTAAATTCAAAAATTGGCAAACCAATTACCTCTTCTTCTTTTTTAAATTCAGAGATTGTGTTATCAACCGCTACAACCTCTTCTTGAATAAATTTTTTCCAACCAATTTCTTTCTTCTTTTGAATCTTTTCCTTCCAAGTACTATCAATCACTGATCCTATATATTCTTTTAAGAAACTTTGGCGTTTAACACCATGTTTTTCAGCTAATCTTAGTAATTCTGTTTCTTTTGCTACCAACTTTTTATTTGTTTCATATATATCTGTTAGAACTTCTTCAATACGTTTAGCACTAAAATGTATAGAAGAAACTTCTTCAGTCAGTTCCATGAGCGCATTCTTGTACTTTTTGTTAGAAGCAAGAGAAGAGGTTTGTTTTTTAATTACATAATGATTTTTTGTTTCAGAAAGTAATTTCTCACAAATTTTTGCTATCCGTTCCATCCTATCTAACATATTCGGTAACAGCTCAGCTTCCATAGCAGAAATAGAAAGGGAAGATGCTTCTTCTGAATCATTCTCATTATCAATATCGGAATCAGAATCACTATCATTTAAGTATTCATCATTTTCCTCATTTTTATTATCACTAGTATTAACAATTGCAGTATCATCCTCTATATTGGCTTCCAAATCGATTAAATCACGCAAAGCAATTTTCTCATTGACCAGATCCTCATACAATTTGATAAATTTCTTCAAAGCCATCGGACTTTCGCAAAGAGAGTGAAGCATTAATTTTTTCCCCTCGTCAATACGTTTTGCAATCTCTATTTCATTCTCACGCGAAAGAAGTTCTACTCCTCCCATATCACGAAGATAAAGCCTAACGGTATCATCGGTAGAACCAAGACTTTCTGAATTAGAATCATCCTCATCTTCTTCACTATCAATAGCTGAACTAGAAATATTAAGCTCTTCGCTAACATTAATATCAAGCTTTATATCATCATTATTATCATCATCAATAATGTCGATACCCGCCTCTGAAAATTTTGATATAGCATTTTCTAAATCATCAACAGAAAGTTTCTTACTAGTTGCAATAGATTTGTTAATTTGGTTATAGGTCACAAAACCTTTCTTTTTACTTTCAAACACTAGGTTATCGACTTTTTTAAAATCATTTTCCTTGAGTTTTTCACCTGAATTTACCTTATCTTTATACATATTTTTATTATGATAATAATTAGAAACTTACCTTAGTTTATAAAAAATTCACTTAGCTTACTTAGTTGGTCATGAGTTTTCTGAATTTCTTTTAAATAAGAAGACGCCTTAAGCCTAACCTCTTCTTTATTACTATTTATTATATTAATATATTCTTGTTTTAACGATAATAAATAGTATTTTTTAGTTAAAAAATCAAAAATTAGCTCGCAATTTGCTTTATTTTTTTCAATAAAAATTGAGTCTAGAAAAATTTTCTTGGGATCAGATAGTACTAAAAAAATGCTATAAAATCCAGTTTTTTCTGCAAGTCCCTTGGTCTTATTCTCATTAATATCGTCATACTTGTCTATTTGGCTAATATACCATTCCTTGAATTCATTAAGATCAGGACATAACAGAATCAAATCTGAGACAAATTCTTTAATTCTAGCAATTTTTAGGAGGTTAGGGAACTTTATAATAAAACTACATAAAGATAATTCCATTATCTCTATTTCGGTATATTCTTTCTCACCGTTATTTCTAATATAAGTTTTATTATTTTTCTTTAATTCCTTGCTCACTCCTTTTTTGCTATAAAGGCTCTGCCACAACTGATCCTTGAAATAGCGACGAAAATTAGCCAAAAGGACTTTATCTTTCATCTGCAAGCATACAGCTTCCAATTGGTTTTCTAAAACAGCCCTAGATTCTGCTGAAGAAAAATTCTTCCCTTTATATTCGTTTAACCAAATAGCTTCGGATAAATTAATTCTTTCTGCAAGTAATCTATTAAAAAATTCGCTACCTTCAGATTTAATGACTTCATCCGGATCCTTGGAGCCCGGCAGCATGATAAAAGAAATCTTTTTATCATGAGCGACCATCGGAAGTGCTATATCAATCACCCTGCGGCTTGCTCGTTGTCCTGCACTATCCCCATCAAGGCAAATTATAATCTCCTCTCCAGAGCGCCACAATTTTTGCAGATGTTTTTCTGTTACAGATGTACCAAGGCTTGCAACAGCTTCATTTATACCTACTTTGTGTAAGGCAATTACATCCATATAGCCTTCTACTACAATTGAATAATTTTTTTTATAAGCAGCACTAATAGCAATATTTTCTCCATACATTGTGTCACTTTTTTTAAATACTAAAGTTTCCGGAGAATTAATGTATTTGGGCATACTATCTCCAAGAGCTCTCCCACCGAATCCTACAATTCTATTATAAGTATTTCTGATAGGAAAAATTATTCTATTATTGAATATCTCATAAATTTTACCATCTTCTTTCTTGCCTACTAAGCCTGAATTTAATAAAATTTTCAAGGGAATAGATTTTGCTTCAAAATGTTTAATTAAAAGTCCTTTTCCCGGTGCATAACCTATAGAAAATTGGTCGGTGATGTTTTTATCGATACCACGGGCTAGTAAATATTCCTCGACTTCGGCATTAATTTGGTCGGTAAAGTAAGCTGAAGCTAATTCTAGGACATTATATATTTGTTCTGCTTCATCATACTCTTCTTTTTGAGCAGCAGTCATTTTAGGTAGGTCGATAGAATTTTCTTGTGCTATTTTTATTGCAGCTTCTTTATAGCTAAGCCCTGTAGTTTCGGCCACAAATTTTATAATGTCCCCGTGTGCGCCGCAACCAAAACAGTGATAGAATCTTTTTGCATCATTAACAGTAAAAGAAGGAGTTTTTTCAGAATGAAATGGGCATATTCCTAAATACTCATTCCCTTTTCTAGTTAAAGCAACCTTTTGCTTTACTATATCAGAAGCTCTAAGCTGGCTTCTTAAATAATTGTAAAATTCTACCGGAATAATCATAAATTTAAAAGATTAAACCTAAAATTACTGTTGTTAAACAATAACAAATAGGAATAGATAAATTGTCGTTAATTTTTATTTGATCCGCATAAAATTCAGCTAAGGTAGCTGCAAGGGAACTCAAAATTATGATGATAAAATTTGTAGAGTGACTTATAAAAAAATAAATTATTATACTAATAAAAATACTGGAAATAAAAAATGCACCTGTTCCTACTAAAGATTTACCGTTTTGTAGCGGCATTCCATACTTCATCCCTACTAACGCCGCCATGCAATCGGATATGATTAGAATAAGCCAGGAAGTAATTACTAAACCTTTAGCAAAAAATAAACAACTTATTAACAGCCCAAGAACCATATAACTTGCCCCGCTAAGCTTATAAAAACCTGTTTTTTCTTTATTCCTAAGAAGTTTATTAAAAAATTTATCGACTAGCTCTTTAATTTTCGGATTATGATGCCTAAATATATCAGCATAGAGGGTAAATCCAGTTAGTATCAAGAGTAATACACTCATACTTGCTTTTGAAATAAACATATAGACTAAAGGAAATATTAACCCATATAAATGAAAAATTTTTCGTTTAACTTCAAAATTAAAATTTTCATTATGCATAAAATTTTTAGCTAATTTGACAAACCCAACTAGTCTAAATATACTTCAAATCTCAACTTAAACAAGACATAATTATGGTCAAATTCCCTATCACTAAAAAAGGCTTAGAGCTCCTGGAAAAAGAAATTAGACACTTGAAACACGTAGAGAGACCCGCAATTATCGAGGCTATTTCTACAGCACGGGATTTTGGCGACTTATCAGAGAATGCGGAATATCACGCAGCACGCGAAAAACAGAGCTTTGTGGAGGGACGAATTTTAGATTTAGAAGATAAACTTTCAAGGGCAGAAATTATCGATATTTCTAAGCTATCGAAAGAAAGTATTAAATTTGGCGCTACCGTCAAATTAGTTGACGACGATACGGAAGAAGAGGTAACATATGTAATAGTTGGAGAGTATGAGGCAGATATTACTAAAAAACGAGTATCGATCCAGTCTCCAATTGCTAAAGGGCTGATCGGTAAGTCCGTAGGGGATATTGTAGAAATATCAACCCCGAAAGGAGATAAAGTGTTTGAAATATTAGACATTTCATATCCGGACATAGATTTGGGTTAAGTATTTTTTACTTAATTTTTGAAATAAGTTATGGTATAATAATTGCATGGAAGTTAGAGGTGTTATATGTCTAATATCAATTTACCTGTTATCTCATCTAGTTCAGGATTTAACAAATATTTACAAGAAATAAACAATATACCTTCTTTAACGAAAGAAGAAGAATTTCTACTTGCTAAGAATTACCTTGAAAACAATGACCTTGAGGCTGCTCAGAGACTTGTACTTAGCCATCTAAAACTAGTTGTAAAAATAGCCCTTAAGTATAAAAATTATGGCCTGCCATTACCTGAGCTGGTATCAGAGGGGAACATCGGTTTAATGCAAGCAGTTAAAAAATATGATCATAAACTTGGTTTTAGACTTTCTACCTATGCTATGTGGTGGATAAAAGCTTCTATCCAAGAATATGTACTTAAATCGTGGTCACTTGTAAAAATCGGTACAACTTCAGCACAAAAAAAATTATTTTTTAGCCTAGGTAAAATCAAACATCGAATAGTTAATACTTATGCACGGGCAATTAATGACCAGGATTATCAAGAAATGGCAGATGAACTTGGCGTATCCCTTAAGGAAGTAGTAGAAATGGACCAACGTATGTCTGGTCCTGACATTTCCCTCAACCGTTCTGTAAATCGTGACGACGAAAATGCCGAAGTAATCGAATTTTTACCTGAACAGAAACCAAACCAAGAAACTTTTCTTCTACAAAAACAAGATGCTGAAAACAAAAAATTAGTATTGGCCGAAGCAATGAAGATTTTAAATGAAAGGGAAATTAAAATTCTAACGGCTAGAAAACTTAATTACTCACCTGAAACACTCGATAGTTTAAGCGTAGAATATAATATTTCAAAAGAACGGGTAAGACAGATAGAAAGCAGGGCGTTTGAAAAGTTACAGAATTACGTGTTAGCTAGAATTTCTAGAGACGGCCAATTAATTAAAGCTATATCAGGATAACTCATTTTATTAAATCCTCTAGTAAAATATCCATCTAGTAATCAAAAATTATTAAAGAAAATGAGGTAACTTTAAAATGTTACTTTTTATCAAGAAATAGCAGAAAAATATCGTTTTTTATAAGAGATTTATTTATCCACAGCTCTTGTGATATGTTTTTTCTACGAAACATAATTTTTAAGGTAGTCTTTTTCAAAAATTATGTTATAATGGAACCCGCTGATTAAAGCTTAGATTTAAATATTATGATAAAGCGAAAACATTTTTAGTTTAATTATCTGCCGCTCAAACCTGAGCTTTCTGAGTTCTTCTAGAATTTGTTTGTATTGTTTTATTATGTATCAGCTTTTTATCACCTTTCTTACTTATCTCCTCCTTACTCTTAAGCTGCTGATGGCACGAAAACGCACCTAATAATTTTAAACCAATTACTTAAAAACCATCACAATTAACTTAAAAATAAAATTATTATGGACTATTTATTTGACGTTATTGCCACATTAAATTCTTTATACTGGAGTTATATAGGTTGGGCAGTAATATGCGCGGCAGGGTTTTATTTTACTATAATATCTAGAGGTTTCCAATTCCGAGCTATTAGCAATTTCAGAAAGAATATAAAGGATATTTTACAAGAAGGAAGTAATAAGGCTAATGCCGGCATTCATCCAGTAAAACTTTATTTTGCTTCCGTGGGAGGAATGGTAGGACTTGGAAATATTGTTGGCATAAGCACTGCTCTTATGATTGGAGGCCCGGGAAGTATTTTTTGGACTATAATAGCTTCAATCTGTGGAATGCTAATAAAATATTCAGAGATATATCTGGGGGTAAAACATCGTCAGCTAAATAAAAATGGAGGGTTTGACGGTGGACCGATGTACTACTTACGTGATGCTTTTAAAAATAATTACGTACCATGTATTGCAGCTTTTCTTATATGTTTATACGGCGTAGAGACTTATCAGTTTTTAGTACTAGTAGACAGAATTGAGCATAGTTTTGAATTAAATAGAATGGCAGTAATTTTAGGACTATTAGCATTAGTTTTATATAGTTCTATTGGCGGCGTAAAAAGGCTCGCTAGCATATGTACTATAATTATGCCTATATTTATGTTTGTTTATGTTTTCGTAGCTTTATACATTATTGTTAGTAATATAAATATTCTGCCAGAATTTTTTGCTACCGTCATTAGTTCTGCATTTACTGGACACGCTCCAGTAGGAGGATTTGTCGGTAGTAGCATGATCTTAGCTACATACCATAGCATGTCGAAAACTGTTTATTCCGGAGATATCGGTATCGGTTACGACTCCATAGTTCAAAGTGAAACTACTATAGTCAATCCCGAAAAACAAGCCACTCTAGCTATCTATGCATTATTTACTGATACTTTAATATGTGTACTTACTAATACTATGCTTGGGGTAACCGGAGCCTGGTATAAGCTTAATCATTTAGATGAGACAACAATAGTGTCGCAGACAATAGCTAATTACTTTCCATATAGCGATTTATTTGTAACTTTATTATTGTTTTTTGCTGGATTTACAACAATTATTGCTTATTTAACAATCGGAACAAAATGCGCAAAATATTTAAGCCCTAAATATGGTAAAATAATATATTTAATTTATGCTATATTTGCCTTTATATTTTTCTGCAATTTTTCTCAAGATAGAGTTATTGTCGTAATGGGCTTACTCAGCGGAATTCTTGTATTGATAAATGTATCGGGAATGATAAAATTACGGAAAGAAATTAAGTTTAATTGAATAAGCATATAATTATATTTAAAAACATGAAGAAAAAAATTGGGATCTTTGCAGTTGTTGCTGTTCTTATTATAACATGGTTTGTACTTGCAAATAAATTTGAAGATAAAGTACGTACTGTATATTTACCGATCTTACAGGAGAAAAAGGAAAAAGGCCTGATTGAAGTAGATTTTAATAACATTGAAGTACATAAATATAAATTTGCTGTAGCAATAACAAATTTTGTTATTTTCCCACAATCCGATATTTTTCAGACAAAACTTGATGGAATTTCTTTCTTCTATAATCCTTTAACTAAAAATCTTTCAGTTTCTTCTTTCAGCGACAGAATTTCTATTGGCTCAGGGGAAACTGAAATGTATATAGCTAACCCGTCTTTTTCTACTCAAATTAGCGGTTCTGTTTTTCAAGGTAATATGAATGACATTCGTGTTACCTTTAATAGTGCACCCCAGCAGTTTTTAAGATCCGCTGACCAATTACCTCTTATGACAGATAAAGGGGCTTCTTATGAAATTACAGGAAAATTAGATAAAAAAACTAATCAGTACTTATTAAAATTGGTAGCAAATACTAAGGGTATAAGCATAACTCGCGACTATTTTAAATGGTCTAATCAGTTAACTAGTAAAAATTTTAAAATCACTCAAGAAAGTCAGCTGTTAACGGATTTCTTAAATGATATTGCTACTGACTATTACTATGCAACTGTTCCAGATAATTTAATCGACTCTAGCATGAATGTTTCAATAGCAGCTGATAAGAGTCATTTGGAAAATATTTTCAAATTTATTCAAGGCAAGATCCGTTTTGAAGAACTAGCCTCAAATTTGGCTAAAAATTTCAATCCAAATAAGGAATTATTTGATATAGCAATACTTGCTTCTTATGGCAATAGCTTATTTAACAATAAACTTTCATTTAACCTTTCCGGAGATACCAAAGATATAAAAAGTAGTCTTGATATTCAAGATAATAAAAATTACCCGAAAGATAAAGGTGACGAAATTGCAAAATTAACAGCTGAATTGCTAAGCAAAATTTTTAATAAAATAACCGAGGATAATCTAGATAAGTCCAAGAAGTCAACAGCAGAAGATTTCAGGAATTTGGCAAATAATCTTATCGAGATAAAAAATACTGAGTTCAGTACTAATTTAACCTATGAAATTAAAGATTCTATTGCTAATGCAAACCTACATTTCAATATTAATGAATATAGTATAGACTTAGAGATTAGTAACAAAGACAAGGAGCGTTACCATGGCTTATTGGTATTATCCGATCCTTTTAAAATCATAAATGCAAAAACAAAGTTTGCTCATGAAATAGTCTTGCCGCTAGTGGAAAAAATAAGTGGTGAAGATAAAACTAATTTAAATATTATGCAAAAATATATTAGTAATATTGAAAGTAATGGTTTTGAAGCTTTAAAAGTTTTCAGTAAAATACCAGAGTTAACACAAGGCGATAAATTTGAAGCAGACTTTAGTTATGAACCAAAAAGCTTTAGTCTTAAAATTAATAATAAATCGTTTTTAGAAATTATTACAGACGAGAAAATTGTTAAGTTTCTAAGAGGATTTTATACTCAAGAAGATAAGCAGGACTTGCCAAAAACCGAAACCTCCAATGAAGATAATCAGGAATCAATAATACCTGATGAAGAAATTCCGGCAAGCTCAACAAATAATAATATCCAGCTTAATTCTATTCCATGACCGATAAACTACAATCGTTAAGAGGAATGAAAGACCTCTTCGGCGAGGATTTTAAGCTTCATAGCTATATCATAGATACCGCCAGGAAAATAACCTCTTTATATTGTTATGAGGGAGCAAGCACCCCTATACTGGAATATACAAAAGTTTTTGATCGTACCCTTGGCGATAGTTCGGATGTTGTCAGTAAGGAAATGTATAGTTTTCTAGACAGAAGTGGCGAAAGCGTTGCTCTTAGGCCTGAATTCACTGCAGGCATTATGAGAGCTTTTATCTCGAATAGACTTCACCAGAAGCTCCCTTTAAAGTTGTTTTCTTACGGGCCGGTATTTCGGTATGATCGCCCTCAAGCAGGACGGCAAAGACAGTTTCATCAAATTAATTGCGAATATATAGGTTCCGGTGATCCATATTCTGATGCTGAGAATATTAGACTTGCGGTGCATTTACTAGAAGAACTGAATATACTTGATGATATAACATTAGAAATAAACTCCTTAGGTTGCCAAAATTCAAGGTCTTCATACCAGGAAGCACTAATCAACTACTTTAGTAAATATGAAAATGAGCTCTCAAACGATAGCAAAGAAAGGTTAAGAAAAAAACCTCTTCGTATACTTGATTCAAAAGATGAAAACGATAAAAAAATAGCAGCAGAAGCTCCTTTTATTGCTGATTATTATACAACTGAATCAAAAGCCTATTTCGATAAAGTACTTGGTTATTTAGATACTTTAAATATTAGTTATAAGTTAAATCCAAGATTAGTAAGGGGGCTCGATTATTATTGTCATACGGCATTTGAATTTACAACTGATAAATTGGGAACTCAAAATGCAGTGGGCGGTGGCGGAAGATATGATTATCTATGTAAATTAATGGGAGGCACAGATGTCCCTGCCGTTGGCTTTGGTTTAGGTATTGAACGCTTAGCTTTAATGATGCTGCTTAAAAAGCATCAGAATAAAAGGTCAGCACCGATTTATCTAATTTCGATCGGCGAGGAATGCGAAAACTATATTATTATATTAGCTGATTTCCTAAGATCGCACTCTATTCCGGTCGCGGTTGAACTGAAAGGTAAAGTACAAAAAAGAATGGAAAAAGCACTAAAAGATGGTGCTAATCATGTTATATTTGCCGGCACTAACGAGATGCAAAATAATAGCTTCAAATTAAAATTCCTAGATAAAAAAGAGGAGATAGCTCTCTCTGCACAGGAGCTTTTAGATCTTATAAAAGGTGCCCATAATTAATTTAATTTTTTAAATAAGGCTATTATTTTTATAATTTTCCCTTTAATCGCCTATTAAAGTCTTAAAGAGTAGGTGTAAACTAGGTATTTTTAATAATCAGGTAGACTAAAGGGTAAACGATTTGCCGCAGCCACATTTCGTTAAGGCATTTGGATTGGATATTTGGAAATAAGCACTTCCTAATTCTTCAACAAATTCTAATGTGCATTTTTCTAAAAAAGGTTGAGATAGAGGATCTATAGCAATTTTTATTCCGTATTTTTCTAAAACAAAATCATCCTTATTTATTGTATCAATCAAGTTATAATCGTACACAAATCCTGAACAACCTCCACTATCTACAGCTATCCTAATAGCTACTTTGCTTTCTGGCTCATTCTTTATGAGCTCTGAAACACGGAAGGCTGCACTTTGGCTTAAATCAAAATTCATCATTTACAAGTATAAGTTTACCACTTTGAATTAGGCTTCGAATAATTTTAGTGTCTTTAAAAAAAACCTCAACAATTTTTTGGCTAAGTTAGCTGCGATGTATAACTCTACCTTTTGTTAAATCATAAGGAGTCATTTCCACCTTAACTTTGTCCCCTGCCAAAATGCGAATACGATTTTTTCTCATTTTACCAGAAGTATGAGCAATGACCTCATGCCCATTCTCAAGAATAACCCTAAAATGAGCATTAGGTAAGAGCTCTAATACTTTCCCGTCAAATTGAAGTAATTCTTCTTTTGCCATTGTTTATACGAATAAATTATGCGGGAACTATAGCAAATATATAGTTCCAAAACAAGAATTAATTTTTTATAAACAAAGTAATATTAGAAAGTTTAATCATAAAACAGCCTTGTTTTAAGTAAATTAATATTAGATTCAAGGCCTAGCAATTCATTTTTATTTAATAAACTTGGAAAATTTTCTACACATATAATAAAACCATCACAATCGATACCTTGGGCTAATTCAGCGATATATAATATATATTTTTTATTGTTAATTTTAGTATTTAGAACGACTACATCTTTAGTTTTAAATTTTTCTTTAAGGGTGCGTAAATTACATTGCACAAAATTATAAATTTCTTTTTTTAATAAGCTAATAGTTTTTGTTTTAAATTCCATATGTATTGAGTCCACCACTATCACTTCTTCTAAATTATAATATTCTTTTATCGCTAAAATTAATTCAATACAAAAATTCTCACTGGAACTAGTCTAGGTACTGAGAATAAGATTTTTATATAAAAATTTAAGCTCTAAATATAATTGCATTAAATTTAAATTTTTTTATCTAATCCTTTTTTCCAGTCAAAAACTATTTTAAAAAGCAAATATAAAACAACCATTGATAAAAGTGGATAAACTTTATTAAAAATATCAATATCCATAGATCTTCTAGTTATATTAAGTAGTCTTAAACCAAATTATATCAAACTTTAGGTTTAATTAGTCGATATAACTAAATAGTTCAAACTCTAGCCTCAAGCAATATATTTTATATAAACCTATAAGCTTTTAGTGGTTTTTTGTTATAAATGTGTTTATAAGAAACATCATAATTAACGAAGAGAATTTTTATGACGGAAATAGTAGCAAAAGATCAATTAAAGCAATATATAGATAGAATTGAACGACTAGAAGGGGAGAAAAGCGTGTTACTTGATGATATAAAACAGGTTTTTGATGAAGCAAAAGCTAATGGTTTTGATGTTAAAACAATGAAACAAGTAATTAAACTGAGAAAACTCGATAAAAATAAGTTAGCTGAACAGGATGCTATATTAGAACTTTATAGGCAAGCTTTAGAAGTTTAATAGTAAAAATAATTAAGGAACAGCAGGAATATTATGGTAGAAATAAAAACCTTAGATCCAAAAACATTAAAATCTTGGCTTGATAAAAATGAAGCAATATTGATTGATGTCAGAGAACCTAGCGAGTATAAAGAAGCACATATTGAACAAGCTATTAATATCCCATTATCCCAACTATCATCAAAAATCCATAAACTTACTGATTTAGGAAAAAAGAAAATAATCTTACAGTGCAAATCCGGCATTAGATCAATTATTGGATGCCAGACTCTAAATAAAGAAGGGTTTCAGTACAATTTATGGAATCTCGAAGGTGGCATTCATGCTTGGTCTTCTTTCGGACTACCCCTCACAATTCCAAAATGAGGATTTAAATTGCAAAATCTAGCAAATCAAAATATTTGCCAAGTGCTAGACCTTCATCACACAATTCAGATAATTCCGGAATTAAGGCTATCTTAGATAAAAAAGTTAGGCCCTGTTCATTAGCAATTCGTTTACCACTATTACCTGAAAATATGGTTATTTTTTCTGAATTTGGAGAAAAGTAACCACTCATATTCTCGATTATACCAATTATCGGGACATTAAATTTTCTATACAAATTTACGGCTCTTTGCACATCAATTGCCGAAATTTTTTGCGGAGTTGTTATCATTATTACCCCATCAATTACATAATTCTGTAATAAACTCAAGTGTATATCACCGGTACCGGGCGGCATGTCGATTATCAAATAATCAAGTTGTCCCCAATCCGTTAAGGAAATAAGCTGATACAAAGCTTTACTAGTCATAGGCCCACGCCAACTAATAGAAGATAAAGGATCAGTAATAAAACCGATTGAATTTACTTTAACATTATAATTATAAAGAGGAATCATTCTTTTATTTATTAACTCTGGTTTCCCTCGGAGATTAAAGATACTCGGGATAGAAGGACCGTAAATATCTGCATCAAGCAAACCTACTTTTTTTCCTTGAGCAGCAAGCTTTTGAGCAAGAAGTGCCGTTATTGTTGACTTTCCCACTCCTCCTTTACCCGCCGCAATAACAATTACCTTCTTAATATTATCCAATAATATTTTAGAGTTGCTTTTTTGTTTTTGTTCCTGCTTCCTTTCAGAACTTGTTAAAACAATATTGATTCTTTCAAGACTAGTGATTTTTTCTAATTCGCCTATTAAGTGGTTCCTAACCTCGTTCGCTTCTTCTAGAGTAATCCCTTTAATATCAAGGGCAAAACCTGCTTCTTTACCTTTAACAATGATTTCTGAAACTCGGTCCCCAACTTTAGAATTGTCTGAAAAGCAGATTTTTGCAATTTTTGTTTGAATTTGAGTTTTAATTAAAGGAGTCATGCTTGCAATATTAAATAATATTATTATATTATTATTTGGTTAGTTCCTACTTAACTATATATTAGTTATCACCTAAACGATAGTTCAAATAATGAAAAAATACATATATCAGCACATTTTTAACAAATCTCCCTGGGAAGATTCGGAGTTAGAAGAAAATATTTTTACTAAAAAACGTAGAGATCAGTTTAACTTCGATAATTTTCAATTTAATTTTAACCCTAAGTCGGTAATCTGGATTTTATGCGGTGTGGTATTACTATGGCTTGCTAATGGCTTTTATAAAGTAGAAGAAGGAGAAGAAGCGGCTATTATTAGATTTGGTAAGTTTAATAGAACAGCGATGCCAGGACTAAACTATAAGTTACCCGCCCCATTTGAAACTGTAGAAATAGAAAAAGTCGCCCAGTCTAGAAGAATAGAAATCGGTTATAGATCTACCGGTAAATTAAGAAATAATATAGGAGCTGATTTAAATAAAGATAGAGATATCGCTACTGAAAGCATAATGCTAACAGGAGATGAGAATATTATTGAACTTAACGTAGATGTGATGTGGCATATATCAAATTTATCCGATTATCTTTTTAATGTTGCCGATCCACAAGAAGCAGTTAAAGCTGTATCGGAGAGTGCAATCAGGGAAGTAATAGGAAATATGCCGATTGCTTCTGTACTTTCGAATCAGAAACAAGAAATTGCTGAAAAGATTGAAGGCTTAATAAAGCAGATTTTAGAACAGTATAAAATTGGAGTAGCGATAGAACAGGTTAAACTTTTAAAAGCTGAACCTCCTAAAGAAGTTATTCAAGCTTATAGAGACGTCCAAACAGCCAAAGCGGATAAAGAAAAAGAAATTAATGAAGCCCAGTCTTATAGGAACAATATTTTACCAAAAGCAAGAGGAGAAGCAGCAAAAATCCTTGAGGAATCAGAAGGATATAAAGTGGAAGTCATTGCTAAGGCAGAAGGGGATGCTTCGAGGTTTAATGCAATATATGAACAATATTTATTGAACAAAGAAGTAACTCGCAGTAGATTATATTTAGATGCCTTAAAGGAAATATTGTATCAATCTGATAAAGTAATTATGGGTGCTGATGGAGTGTTACCTCACATGGCAGTAAAACCTAAAGCACCTATAAATAATTAGTAAAATTTACAAAAGCTAATAGGTCATAACTATGAATAAAATTTATTACGGCGGATTTGCAGTATTTGCATTTTTAATAATTTTGTCTGGCTCTTTGTTTAGCGTGGATCAAAGACAAAATGGAGTGGTATTTCAGTTCGGTGAAGCAGTCAGGGTGATTGAAACCCCAGGCTTAAATATAAAAATTCCTTTTATCCAAAATGTTCAATTTTTTGATAAAAGAGTCCTAGATGTAAAAGCTGAAGCGAAAGAACTTACCGCTTCAGATGAAAAAAGGGTAATTGTAGATGCTTTTGCAAAATTCAGAATTGTAAATACAGTTCAGTTCATTAAAACAGTACATAATTACCAAGGGGCTCAATTACGTCTTAATAGGATTCTTGAATCAGCAATGCGCACCGTCATCGGTAAGTTCCCGTTAAATACCCTTCTTACTGATAAAAGGGCAAACTTAATGCTACAGATAAGGGATTTAACGTACTCAGAAGCGAAAAACTTTGGGGTTGAAGTCATTGATGTTAGAATTTTAAAAGCCGATTTGCCGCCGGAAAATAGTACTGCTATTTATATGCGGATGCAAACTGACCGAGAAAAAGAAGCAAACCAAATTAGAGCAGAAGGAAACGAAGAAGCTGCTAGAATCAGATCAAAAGCCGACAAAGAAAGTAAAATAATTTTAGCTAATGCTTACATGGATGCTCAAAAAGCTAAAGGTTTAGGTGATGCAGAATCTGCACGTCTTTATAACCAGGCTTATTCTAAAGACCCAGAATTCTTTAAGTTTTATGCTTCCTTAAATGCTTATAAAACCTCATTAACAAAAGAAAATACGCAATTTGTTCTTTCTCCGGATTCTGAGTTTTTTAAATATCTAAAATTAGGGAAATAGCATATGAGACAACATTTTATTAAAGGTTTTCTTTTACTCACACTAATTACAAATTGTTTTGCAAATCTTACTTGGGCTAGTAGTAAGACAGAAGTCCAAGTAACAAGCTTCGCCGATATTATAGAGCCTTTAATGACTGCTGTAGTAAATATTTACACGATAAAATATAGCAAGAAAAGACAATCAAAGGGCCCTCCCTTACCAGAGCTAATACCTTTCGAAGAGTTTAAGGACTTTTTTAAACAATTTAATATGCCCTTTGCGTTTGACTTATATCCAAATCTGCAAGCCATGTCACTTGGATCAGGTTTTATTATTGAAGAAACTGGTTTGATAGTAACGAATTATCATGTTATTGCTGGCTCTGATGAAATACATGTTAAATTATCTGATAATACAGAGTTACCGGCAGTAATTATAGGTAGAGATCCTCAGACAGACTTAGCATTAATTAAAATTAATTCTACTAAAAAACTACCATTTGTTTCTTTTGGTAATTCTAATGAAGCAAGAGTTGGAGATGTGGTAATTGCTATAGGCAATTCTCTGGGTTTCGGCGGTACTGTTACTACGGGTATTATTTCCTCTAAAGGAAGAGATCTTGGTTCTGGTATGGACGAATTAGTTGACGATTTTATCCAGACTGATGCAGCAATAAACACAGGTAATTCCGGCGGACCGTTATTTAATATTGAAGGTAAAGTAATCGGTATTAATACTTCTATTCCTGCGGTAAGCGGGGGCACAAATGTCGGTATTGGTTTTGCAATTCCATCTAATAAAGCACAGAATATTGTAGATCAGCTAAAGAAAAATGGAAAAATAAGTAGAGGAAAATTAGACATAGCTATTCAAGAAAACACGAAAGAATTATCAGAAGCACTAAATATTGATAAAGACTACGGAGTATTGGTTGTAGATGTTAAAATCGGCGGTTCAGGGGATAAAGCAGGATTAAAAAGGAGTGATCTAATAATTGGATTTAATGAGAAAGAGGTTATAAATTCAAGAAAATTACAATTATTTGTGGCTGAAACCAAAATCGGTGAAGAAGTAAAATTAACAATTATTCGTAATGGCAAAACACTGGATCTTAAAGCTCAAATTTCCGAGGTTACGGATGATGAAGAAGATCTGGAAGAAGATGAGAATAATTTCTCACCAAAAAATATCAACACCAAGAATTTATTAGAAAAATCAGGTGTTGTTTTTACTAATGTATCCGAGGATTTAAAAAAAAGATTTTCCATTGATAAAACAATTAATGGATTGTTTGTAGTAGAAATCAGGACTAATGATCCTGCCATTCAATTAAGAACAGGAGATATAGTTCTTGCTATTAATCAAGAACCTGTAAACGATGTAGGACAATTTAATTCGATCTACAAACAGTTAAAATCGGATAACAAAAAAAATGCGATCTTACTTGTAAAAAGAAAAGATTTTAGTATGTTTATACCATTTCCAATTAAATAATTAATTTTTAAGAAAGATTAACATGGAGCGAACAGATAATTATTCGGATGAGGTAGATTTGAGCGGCCCTACTGATTCTGTAGCCGTTCTGAGTTTTTATAGTTTTGTAAATATCCCCCAACCAGAGATTTTACTTCCTAAGATTCTGTTAATTACTAAGAAAAAATATGTAAGAGGGACTATTATTCTTGCAAAAGAAGGGTTTAACGGGTCCATATCTTCTACCAGAGAAGAACATCTCCATCTAGTTATTAAAGCACTAAAAGAGCTAACTAACCCCACAGATATAAGCATAAAAGTAAATTATTGTAGCACTCAGCCTTTTTCTAAGATCAAAGTGAAACTAAAAAATGAAATTGTTTCTATGAAAGCCGGAGAAATTGATGTAGAGAGTCTAAAAGGAAAGTATGTAGAAACTAGCGATTGGGATAGGTTTATCCAAAGAAGCGATGTTATAGTAGTAGATACAAGGAATAGTTACGAAATAAAAGCCGGTACTTTCAAAGGAGCTTTAGATCCACATACTGAAAGTTTTAGAGAGTTTCCAGAGTGGGCTAGAAATAATACTGAATTATTTAAAAATAAAAAGATAGCCATGTTTTGTACTGGAGGTATTAGATGTGAGAAATCTACTGCTTACATGAAGGCTCTTGGTTACAAGGAGGTATATCATCTTAAAGGAGGAATTCTCCAATATCTTGAAGATACCAAAAATGAAAACGGGGTCTGGGAAGGAAATTGTTTCGTCTTTGATGATAGAGGCGCCGTTGATTCAGATTTATTACCTAGTGAGGGTTACTGGGTACAAAAAGGACAAAATGCGAAGAGCGTTAGTAGAAATAAATGATTAAAGCAAAATTTGAACTGGCTAAAGAAGTAGTTCTACTTACCAGGAATTATTTGCTTGCCAATTCAATAAAAGATAATTTATTAGATCCTAAAAATACTAACTTTTTTCATACATATAGTGACTGCCAGGCACTTGCACATTCTCATAATAAAATCAATTTATTAATAGTAGACCTAAATAATTGTCCTATCGATAATACCTGGCATTATAAAATCAAAACTCTTATAAATTTAACTAGTAAAAATAAATATTTAAAAGGTGAAATAAATATTTCTAAACCATTCAGGTTAACTAGCCTATTAAAAATCATCCAAGATATAAATAATAGCGAGGATATTTTCTGTGTAATTAATAAGGATTTTATTTATAACGAAAAATTGCATACAATTAGCACGCAAGAAAAATCAATTAAATTAACCGCAAAAGAAAATAATATTTTCAAGTCAATACTCCTTAGTAAGGAGTTTAAAATTGAAAAAGAATTTCTTTTAAGAAATGTTTGGCAATATAATAAAAATACCGAATCCTCTACTGTTGATACCCATCTTTATAGGCTTAAGGCCAAACTTCCAGATAATATACTAGAACTTAAAAGCAATATTTGCCAACTAAAAGTCACCTCTTTGGATTAGGTATGAAATTACTCGAAGTGTGACACACCAGGAAAACTACTATTATATAGCAGTTTTAATAGAAAGTTTTGTATGAGCTAAAAATCAAATTGCTTTGCCGATACTGGGTTGAAGATAAGGAAAAAATTAGCTATTTGCTATTTTAAATTTAAATCTTTTAAAATTATAAACCTATCAAAATTTTTTGATTTACATAAAATTATTATCGTTGTAGTAATTCTATGTAATTTACTAATTAAGCCTCAATATATGATTATTATACCAATATTAACTATATTTAGTTATAGCTGGATATTTGCCAAAACATTTAAAGTTAGATTCATCTATTCCGTATTACCCGTAACGGCAATTCTGGTTTCAACCCTCTATATTAGCGGAATTTTAGGTTTTATATATCATGCAACTTATTTGATATATAGTATTGGTATATCATTGCTAATTTATTGCCTAATTATATTTAATAAGAGCTTAATAAATTTAGCTAAATTATATTTAGCCGAAATATTTTTTTTATTCTTAATCACAATAGTATTTTTCTTTTATACTAAAGATGCCGTATTTCATGGTTGGGATGAGTTCAGTTTCTGGGGAAGCGCAAGTAAAGAATTACTCACAAATCATATTTTTGAATACCAAGCATTACCTACAGCTATCCTGAATGCTCATGCTCATTACCTGCGAGGTCCCGCAGTATATCATTATTTTATATTATTATTACCGGGATATTCCGAGGGAAATGCACTATTTGCGCATTTCTTACTGCATTTAATTCTGATAGCCCCTTTAATGGCCAATAAATTCTGGTATCAAACGTTATTTTTTGTAGCAGTAATATTTATGGTTGTAATGCTATATACCACTGGATTGCGCACAATTTATAATGATAGTACTACGGGCCTTATATTTTCTTCAATTTTTGCAATTTATTTCCTGGAAGGAGATAAGTTAAAAGCATTATATTTGGTATTACCGATTTTAATTTTTTTGCCTATATTCAGAGAGATAGGACTTATTTTATCATTCATTGCCGCGTTTATTTTCATTTTTTCCAGTTACAAGACTATTAGCTATACAAAAGGTTTACCACTTTATATAGCTATGATTATAATTCCATATATAGCTCAAGCACTCTGGTTCTGGCATTTTAGAGCGACTCATGATTTTTTCGGCCGAAATATCCACAGCATAGGTAATTTTATTTATTTAATTACCTCCTTTAACGAGCAAAGCAAGCTAGTAGTTATTAATTATATTAAAGTTATATTAAAATTTCTATTAAAAGAAGGAAGCATAGCTATATATCTATTATTAGCTTTTAGCTGGTTTTGCTTAAAAAAATACCGACAAGCTTTAATAAAACAGTGGTATTATATTATTGGGTTATTAACAGTTGGCTTTATAATATTTGCATTATGGCGACTTTACCTATACCTTTCTGTTTTCTCTCACGTTGAAGCCCTGGAATCAGTATCATTATTACGTTATTGCGGAACTTACTGTATTGTTTTTGCTACTATGGCATGTTATTATATTAAACTGTCTCTATTCCGAATCCAATCTACAAAAACAGAATTATTAATTTTAGTCATTATTTCCTTTATTTCTAGTGTAACTGTAATTAAAAATATTACTCGGGTAAAAAAATACGATTTCGAAGAATTGGTATACGATTCATATATTAAATACGTAAAAGAATTACTGGTACAGAAAAGAATGGTAAAATTTAACTATGCTAATAAACCGGGACCTATGGAGTGTTATAAATTAAACTATAAACTATCACCCTACTTAACAAAAAAAGAACTAGGTTATTGTATAGATACAAAGTCAGATTTTATTAAAGATATAGTTAATAGGGAAATCATAGAACCCCTGATGATAACTGATAATAATACTACTATTATTTATTATCCTTTTTTAAATAAAATACAACTTACTAAATAAACAAAAATTTTAAGTTTAAATCGTGTTTTATAGTAAAACACTATATAACTATCGAATTTTTATTATGTTAGATAAGAAATTGGCTTTTAAGAAGGATCACTGGTTATCCCTATAAAACACTATATGTACAAAATGGATAAATTTAAAATGTATTCTTATGTTTCTACTTTGTTACGAACAATGAAAGGCATTTGAGTAAACATAAATAATAAGGTAATTGGAAGAGTACCAAACACTTTGAAATTAACCCACGTTTCTTCCGGAAAATTTCGCCAAATTATTTCATTAATCATTGCCATTCCTATGAAGAAGAGCATAAAGCGAACATTAAGCTGACGCCATTTTGCCTCCTCTTTAAAGGAAATTGCCTTGCCGAAAACAACCTTAGTCGCAGGCTGCCACTTAAAATTAGTAATAAAAAAAATTAGGGCAAAAATAATATATAATACTGTTGGTTTCATTTTAATAAAAACACTATTACCGCTAAACAATGTTAAACTAGAAGATATTAGAAGCAACCCGGAAGAAACTATATTGATCATATTTATCTTCTTTTCCATAACGTAGATAATTATTACCCCAATTACCGAAGCAATGAGCATATATACGGTCGCAGTAAGAACACCATGGTTGCTGTAGCCAATAAAAAAGGCTACCATAGGCCCGAATTCAGCAAGAAACTTAAGCATATTTACCCTTAGTTAACAAAGTCCTAATTTTCATCATAATTAATGTAAATATAATACTACAACAGTAGAAAATAATTTGCATACCATTGGGTTTTGAATCGTAACCAATCGTAATGTGCAATAATTTACCTACTGTACTGTTATTATCAATTAACCATGAAGTATCCCATAAAGTTTCTCTATATATTTCAATAGCACCAACAGAGGTTAATATACCTGCAGCTTCCGAGGCAAGTCCAGCAGCGATAAGGATTAACAATATAGTAGAAATTTTAAATATATATTTACCTGCTAACTTTATAAGACCTGTATATATAACTATCCCCACAATAAAACCATTAACACTACCGATAATTAAACCTATTATATATTCACTAGCGGATAAAGAAGCCGAAGACACCCCATAAATTAATAGGATAATCTCTGCACCTTCTCTAAAGATCGTGGCTGCAACAATAGCAACTAACAGGGCTTTACTTGCATTATTGGTAGTTATTTTTTCTGCTAATTTTCCTAAATTAGTTTTAATTTTTTGTGTATAGCCTTGCATCCATACTACCGTCCAGCTTATTATGAAAGTTGTTAGTAAAATAACCCCTGAATCAAATACTGCATCCCCGTAAGTACCGTAAACTGCCGTTACAGTTCTGATAAAAAAAGCAAATATAGAGGCTAGAACGATACCAGTCATAGCTCCCGTAATAACATAAAGGCGGGAATTTTTTATATGAGTTGTTGAAGCTAGAATTACACCTAATAATAAAGCAATCTCCAGGCATTCGCGAAAGATTATAATGGCTATTTTAAGCATCTTCGTTTTTTCCTATTACAATAATCTTACCTTGAGCACTTTCTTGATGAAAATCACCGAAAAACTTGTATTCTCCGGGAGCTAAAGGAGCTAACACAATCTTAATAGAGCTATTACCAAGAACTATCTTTTCTCTTTTTAAATCTAGACTTTCAAATTCCTCTATGGTTGGATCATCATTATATACGGTAATGTTAACTTTTTTATCAGCAGGAAGTTCAACGACTTCAGGCGTAAATTTATGATCTTTGATGTGAAGGTCAATTTTGACCACATCATCGTCCGAAGCGATAGAAATCTGTGTAAAAAAAATAACTAATAAAAAAATTAGAGAGTGTCTTTTTTTAACCATAATATTCCAGAAAAAATTAATCATAAGATTGCGCCAGGATAATACTAATTTTTATTAACTAATAAGCTGTTTGGTTATAATGGTACAATATTTTGAGTAATCAAACAACGAAATTTATAAATATCGGCTATCAAAAACTTTTGCAACGCAGTTAGAACTTATATGTTTTATGTTAATTCAAGGTATTTATTTTTTAGATGATTAATAAAAATTATAGGATCAATTTGTGTTGTACCGGTTGATTCTTGTAATAATTCTCTTGAAGATTTTAAAGATCCATATTGGCGCAAGTTTTTATTTAAGTAGTTGTTCAAGCTATTAAATGTACCTTTAAACAATTCCATATCAATATTAGTATTCTGCTTTTTAGCGCAATTCATTACCATGCTAGCAATTATAGCACCGTTAGTATAAGATGGAAAATAACCAATCATACCAGCAGGCCAATGTATATCTTGGAGGCAGCCATTTGAATAAGAATCAGGAATAATTCCAAGATATTCTTTCATCTTACTATTCCATAATTCCGGTAAATCAGCAGCTTTTATTTTACCATTTATTATTTGTTGTTCAATTTCAAAACGGAGAATAACATGTAACGGATATGTTACTTCATCGGCATCTACTCTAATAAAACTAGGATGCACCCTTGTCATTAACCTATATATATTTTCCCCTGAATATTCTACTCCTTTAAAATTAAACTCATCTTTTAATAATTGTGCTAAAAAGTCAGTAAACTCTAAGGAAGTACAAGCTTGCATCTCCATAATCAATGATTGACTTTCATGAAAAGCCATACCCTTAGGTTTTCCTACTGGTTGGTTAATGTATTTTTCAGGTAGGTTCTGCTGATATAAACCATGGCCAGTTTCATGAATTACTCCAAACAGGCTAGATAAAAAATTATTTTCATCATATCTGGTAGTAATTCTTACATCAAAACGACCTCCTATACAAAAAGGATGCGTAGACTTATCTAACCTGCCCCGATTTAAATCAAATTCCATTTTTTCTAAAATTCTTACACCTATGGCTTTTTGTGTCTGCTCGTCGATCGATTTAGTTAATTTTATCACTTTCTCGGAAGACTGTTTTTCAGTTATTTTAGTAATTAACCCAGGTAATTCATTTTTCAAAACATTGTAAACCTGAGTAATTTCTGATACTTCTCTTTCCGGATCAAAACTATCAACTAAACTTTCGTAAATTGGTTTTCTAAGTTTTTCAGATTTAGCAGTAGCTATTTGAATAGAAGCCTTAAACACCTTATCCAAATAAGGAATTAAGGTTTTAAAATCATTTTCAGCCCTGCACTTGCGCCATGCAAATTCTGACTCTCCGGAAGCTATAGAAAATTCGTATTTCATTTCCGGAGTAATACAAACTTCTTCTTCATAAGATTTTTTGATAAGTTTTAAATTTGCTTTTTGCCAATCATCTAGCAAATCCTCTTCAAGAGAAGCCGCTTCTATTAAATCGCCAAATTTTTGACTAGTACTCATTTCATGAATCAACGATTCAAGTGTAGCTATTTCTTGTTGTCTTGTTTTGGCAGATCCAGGTTTTAGCATAGTTGCAGAATCCCAGTGGGCAAGGGAAGCAATATTGCTTAAATGAGAAATCTGTTCAACTTCTTTTTCTAATTTTAGGTAATTTTTAATTTTATGCGACATAAATAGGGGGGAAACTTTTAAAGATTTTATAGTTGATACAGCTTAATCATCATCCAATTCAGTATCTACTCTATAATATGATTCATCAACCACGGAAATTTTCTGATCTTTTGACATATGCAATATTGAGACCACGTGAAAGATACCAGCTTTTTCAGTTACCAGTTCGTATTGTATCATAACTGTCAGGCCATTCTCAGAAATATTTTGTTTTTGTAATACAACCCCCCAATTACCATACATTTCTTTAAGTTCTAAATAACGTTTTTCTAATTCATGGTAACCCTTTGCAAAGACCTGACCATCTTCTATGCATACTATTTCAGGTACAAAAAGTTTTTTTATTTCCTTAATATGATTCCTAGAGGTAGATTTACCTAAATTATCTTGAAATTGAAGATAATTAGTTACTAAGTTACTAATTATAATATCCTGACCAGCTTTAACAAAATTGTTTAAACTTAGGGTAATCATAAGAATAGTAAAAAAAATTACAGATTTTTTTATATAAAGCATTTTATAAAACAGGTTAATTGTTGATTAAAGTTATATTATAGCTTGTATAATATGTTTTTACAAAAATCAATTACAACTTCTGCGTTAACAATTCATCGGTAAATACAGTTACAAATTTATCAGGTAAGGAACGATGATAAATTGAGTCTGAAACAAAAATTTTATCTATTGGGGAAAGCATGAGTTTTTCTTTTGCGTTTCCTGATAAAACAGGGTGAGTAACATACGCGTCGATAGTCAAAGCTCCATTAATTTTTAAAGTTTCTGCGGCCTTGTATAGAGTATTTCCACTATCTACTATGTCATCAATTATAATACATTTTTTATTTTTAACATTACCAATTATCTCACTCATAAAACATTCATTGTTAGCATCACGGGACTTATTAATAACTACTAGGTTTTTACCGAAAAGTGAGCAAAAGTTACGAGCTCTACTGATACCGCCTATATCAGGAGAAACCACAACTATATCTTGGCTATCTTCATAAAATGGAAAAAATATACTTGCTGGATCAAAGTTAAAAATTGGAATATTAAATACACCTTCTAATTGTTTAGAATGAAGGTCAAGTGTTATAATTTTTGTTATTCCCGCGCTTTCCAACAGCTTAATTACTAAACTAGCAGATATTGGACCATGCTGATAGGTAGGACGATCTTGCCTACTATAACCAAAATAAGGGATTATACCGATTATGTTTTCTGCTCCTGCCCTTTTAGCTGTATCTATCAAAAGTAACAGTTCCATAAGATGGTCATTAACAGGAGAAGAGGTAGATTGTACTATAGCTACGTCTTTTTCAATCCTATCTTGAATTTCTACTCTTAATTCACCGTCGCTAAAATTTCTAATTTCTGTATTAAGTAATCTATAACCGGTATTTTCAGCGATTTTCTTAGCTAGCAGCTTATTACCTGATCCTGAAATAATTTGCATAATCTTAACCCTTTTCGCATAACATCCAGGTAATTTTACCACCATTTACTTTTTTAATCACTGTAAATCCTGTTTTTGTATAAACTCTAATTGCACGAGTATTAGCAGTATCCGGATCAACAAATACATACTCAAAGAAAGGGAAAACATGTTGATTTAAAAAATAGCTTAATACCTTAGTTCCGGTGCCCTTACCGATACATTCCACTTCGCCAATATACCAATCAACACTAGCACAGCACCTAGGCAATTCCGAAAAGTCATAGCCTTGTTCACGAGGAAAATCATGTACATTATAATATTGTATATAACCGATTGGTACCTCCTTAAAAAAAATGATAAAAGCCCACATAGGCTTTTTGATTATTTTTTCCTTGTCCTGAAGTTTTTTATATCCCTTAATATAATGACCGTATTTATCCTCAACTAACCTCATTGTCCATTTGACGTCCTAATCCCACCATGCCTTTACATGAGGAGTCTCTAACCATTTTAGCAACAAATCCAGATGCGTTTTACTTAATGGCTTGAAGGTAATAATGCTCATCTTGGTTACAAAAATTGAATTTGAAGATCTAAATTAAATTTCTAAATTAATATTATATTTAGATAATATCCCCTTAACTTCATTCTTTATAATTTCTAGTCCCTCTTCACTCGAGGATTCAAACCGAGCAATAATAGCTGGACCAGTATTTGAAGCCCTAAGCAACCACCATCCATGCTTAGTGGTTACGCGTAAACCATCTATATCAACAAAATCAATATTTCGATCTTTAATTAATTCTTTAACACTATCGATTAGTTTAAATTTTATTTCATCATTAACAACCAATTTTATTTCTGAAGTATTATATACTTTTGGCAATTTCTCTATCATATCATCTATTGATTCCAAGGAATGTGACATAATGTCTATTAACCTGACGGCTGCGTATAAACCGTCATCATATCCATAATACTCATCAGCAAAAAATATATGCCCGCTCATTTCCCCCGCTAGCTTTGCACCAGACTCTTTTATTTTAGCTTTAATAAATGAATGCCCTGTTTTCCACATTAGTGGAAGACCGCCAATTTCCTTGACATAATCAAATATAACCCCGCTTGCTTTAATATCCGCGATTATTTTTGCCCCGGGCGATTTTGATATTACGTCTTTTGCATATAAACAAAGGAGCTGATCACCAGGAACAAAGACTCCTTTCTTAGTAATAATTCCTATTCTATCAGCATCTCCATCAAAACCGATACCAACATCACAATTATTCTCTAAAACATAATTTTTTAATTGGTCTAAATTTTTAGGGATAGTTGGATCTGGATCATGGGCAGGAAAATTTCCGTCAATTTTCTCGTTGATAGTAAAGGTTTGGCAAGGTAATTTTCTACACAGAATTGAAACTAGCTCCCCGGCTGCTCCATTTGCCGGATCGAAAGCTATTTTTAAATTTTCTCTAAATTTTCTATTTAATAATATTCTATCTATATATTGTTCTTTAAGATCAATATCTTCTTGGACATCATTAACTTTTATTTCAATATTGGGACCGTTAAATTCTTCTATCTTTTTTCTTAATTCCTGAATCATTAAACCAAAGAAAGGGGCATTATTTTTTACCATTTTAAAACCGTTGTCCTCCTTTGGGTTATGAGAGCCGGTAACCATAATGCTACCGGGAGCAGAAAAAGTTTTATCTGCAAAATATAAAGTAGGTGTGGCTACTAAACCTATATATTTAACCTTTGCGCCAGCTGCTTTTATTCCTTGTAACAGAGCATTACAAAGTTCTTGAGAACTAAGGCGTCCATCTCTGCCTACGCAAATAAGATTTGATTCTGCTTCATGCTGTGCTAATAAAACAATTTGCGCAAAACAAAAACCAATCTTATATGCTAGCTCAGGAGAGAGGTCATTATTGCTACCTCTAATATCGTATGCTCTAAATATTGCTGGATTAATCATATATTTTTCTTTAAGTTTGATTTTAAAATTACAGATAATATACAAATAAATTAGAGCTTTTAAAATATTAATCATTATGAAACCGGTAAATCGTATACTTGCTTTTGATGTTTCTAATAATAGCTGTAGCGTTGCTATTTCAGCCGGTCAGGAGATTCTTGCCTATAGAGAGGATTTAAGACCTTCTATGCAGGCAGAAATATTAATTTTATTAATTGAAAGAGCTTTACAATCAATAAACTATGATTATAAAGATATTGATTATCTAGCTCTTACTAATGGACCGGGAAGTTTTACGGGTATTAGGATTGGCCTAGCTACAGCAGAAGGTATTTTAGTAACTAGTAACATACAAGGCGTAGCAATTTCGAATTTTGAGATGTCTTATTACCGTTTACAACACCAGGTAAAACATTTTGATAAAGCAGTGGTTTTAATTAATGCTTATAGGAATCAGCTATATTATCAGGAATTTGATCCAGAAGGTAATAAAGGCCAATATGGATTAATTGATATTGACCAGATTTCTAATTTATTTAGAGATGAAGAAAAGCAAATAGTCTGTACGGGAAGCGGTACTGCTGAAATATATGATCAAATAAAGCAAAATGCTAATATTACTATATTGCCCCGTTTTGCAAAAATTAATGCCACACAAGTTTGTAAATATGCCGATGAAAAAATAATTAAAGGAGAAATAAATCAAGATATAGGACCGCTATACATTAGGCCTCCAGACGCAAAAATTCCAGCCAAACCAACCGTATTTTAGTAAATCAGGTAATCTCCTCTTCACTCTGTATGGGAGAAAAGTCTCGTATAAGAAAATAACTGAGATTAAATCTTTAATATATCCTGCATTCGATAAAGACCGGGCTCGGTTATGGTATTTAACCAGCGTGCTGCAAATAAAGCTCCATTTGCAAATACCTCTCTACTTAGGGCTCTGGCACCAATGGTTACTACTTCAGTAGATCCTGCAAATATCACTTCATGCTCTCCCCAGATTCCTCCTGATCTAAGAGGAGAGAAGCCTATATCTCCCTCTTTCCTAATCCCTTGATTAGCTCTATCAAAAACGGCTACTTCTTCAAACTTCCGGTCTCTATACTTAGCTATGTTTTGGCCAATAGCAAGAGCAGTTCCGGAAGGGGAATCTTTTTTATGCCTGTGATGAATATCAATAATCTCTACATCATAATCTTCTAAAATCCTGGATATCCTGCCCGCCATTTCTATTATTAGATTTGCCCCTATACTCATGTTGGGAGAGTATAATATTGCAATTGATTTTGAAGCTTTTTCAATTTCTTTAATATGAGCACTAGATAAGCCAGTAGTACCTATCACTAACTTTTTACCTACTTCGGTAGATATTTTAAGTAGGTTTTCTAGCGCATCCGGAGTAGAAAAATCAATTACTATATCAGCAGGGAAACAAAAATTGAATAATTTGTCCTGATTATGCTGTTTTGAAAATTTTGTAACCAGAACAAATTTATCACTTTGCTTGGCAATAGCTTCTGCAACTGCGGCGCCCATCCTTCCTGAAGCCCCATGTAATCCAATGTTAATAATACTCATTTTAATTCTTTATAAGATTTTCCATAATAAACAAGAGGGGAAATAGAATCTAAACTGCTATTTATTGTTACTTTCAAAGCCTTACCTATAAAAATATAATGATCTCCGCATTCTATCTGTTTATATTTTTCGCATTCTATCCAGCTTAAAACATTCTCTATCAGCGGTATGCCAAAATTATTTTCTGTAAAATTAACATTATGAAATTTATCAATATTTGAAGAGGCAAACCGTGCTGCTAAATCTAGCTGCTGACTTGATAAAATGTTAAGGGCAAAATATTTTGTATTAGAAAAAGCATCAAAACTCCCAGATTTTACATTTAAACAAAACGAAATCAAAGCAGGATCTAAAGAAACCGAAGTAAAAGAATTAGCTGTAAATCCGTAAAATTTGTTAGCATGGGTAGTTGAAACGATAGTTATACCGGTAGGATATTTGCCTACTGCTGCTTTAAATTCATCACTTTGCACCAGTTAATCCCCATTTTTTAGCTAAAGCCTGAGTTATCCCTTTACTTTGTAGGGCTTTAATCGCACGATCTATATCCTGTTTATGAGGAGAATTTTTGGGCATTGCAATAGCGAATGAAGAACTTAAATTTTTGTCAGTAAATCTGGCTAAATCCGGATAAATCTCTATGAATTTTCTAGCTTGGGCTGCTTCTAACACTAACGCATCAATGCGCCTAGATTTTAGCTCTTCTACCAGCATTAAATTACCGGATAAAGAGGTAATGGTAAATTCGTTGTCTTTAGCTAGCTCATTAGCAATTAAGTTCCATGTTGTACCGAGCTGTGCTCCTACTTTTTTTCCTTTTAAATCTTTATAATCTACAAAATTATCCTCTTTTCTATATAAAATCCCAATTTCTGAAGAAATATAAGGAATAGAAAACTCAACCCTTGTTAAACGCTCCGGCGTAGTCGATAAACCGGCAATAACCAAATCCACATTGCTTGTAGATAATGCCGCAAGCAAACTGTGGAATTCCATATTTCTAAATTCAAGTTTTTTGCCTAAAAATTTTCCAATCTCATTAATAAAATCAATATCAAATCCCACTATTTCACCATTTTGCATAAATTCATAGGGGGGATTATCAGCACTAGTACCCACAATCCAAGTAGTGCTATCTTTATTATCAGAACAAGCTGGTAATAGGAATAAAAATAAGATAGATAATAAAATACTTAGTTTTTTCATTTTAAGGACAAGAACTTCCGATTATTAAAAAGACTTTATTTACAAACCTATTTAAAGTCAACTAACTTGTTTTTAAATAATCTAGGAGATCACGGTAATCAACCGGAACTTCTTTTTCAAACTCCATCAATATATTATTTATAGGATGAATAAAACTTATATAAAAAGAGTACAAAGCTTGATGGTTGAATTTAATAAGTATCTCTTTTATATCCTCAGGACAGCCTAGGATTTTCCTTTTGTTGTTTCCATAAGTCTGGTCTCCTACTATCGAATGACCGATATGGCTTAAATGCACCCGAATTTGATGAGTTCTACCGGTTTCAAGCGTACATTCCACCAAACTGAACATACCGCTTTTGAAAATTTCTAATGTTTTATAATGGGTAATTGCAGTTTTACCTCCGGATTTTACGGTTGTCATCTTTTTTCGATCTAATTTACTTCGAGCCATCGGTTGACTTATAATTCCATCAGAAGGTTTAATTATCCCCCACACTAGAGCTTTATATTTTCTTTTCAGCATTCGTGACTCAATTTGTGTAGCAAGTCCTCGATGAGTCAAATTATTTTTTGCTACCACCATTAAACCTGACGTATTTTTATCTAACCTGTGAACAATACCCGGTCTAATTTCTCCACTTTCATCCGATAATTTATCAGTGTGGTAAAGCAAAGCGTTAACTAAAGTGTCTTTATAGTCCCCAGCTCCCGGATGGACAGTCATAGAAGAAGATTTATTTAATACTAATAAATCGTTGTCCTCATATATAATATCTAGTGGAATATTAGACGGTATAATTCCAGATATTGCTTGTTCTTCAATAAGTAGATCAATATTATCGTTTTTTTTTACCCGTAACGACAAACTCGAAATAATCTGACCGTTTAGTAACAACTTTTGGTCTTTTATAGCTTTTTGGATTTGACTTCTTGAAGTACCGCTACAATATAAAGATAGAGCTTTATCTATTCTTAAACCATCCAAATTTTCAGGTATATTAAAATTGTGTCGGGACATATTATAGAGCAATGATTAATCTTGATTTAGTGGATAAAAACCTTTAACTTAATAGGTAAAATACCTATGAACAATATAGCTCAAAAATTAGAATATATAAAATGGCTTAAATCAATTGGCATAGAGTATTATTTTTCTTCAAAAAAAGATAGTGATATTTCTTTTATTAATGAATTAAAGCACCACTACAACAAACTGCTAGGAATAGGTTCTGAGGAAATTATGATTAAGAAATCAACGAATTCTCCTACTCCAGTAAAAACCACTACTATTAATAATATTAATGGAGATAAAGAAATATTAAGCATTAAAGAAGCTCGCGTTTTAGCGGATAGTGTCAATTCATTAAGTAAGTTAAAAGAAGTAGTTGTAAATTTTAATGGTTGCGGTTTGAAAAATTTTGCCCTAAATACCGTTTTCGCAGATGGTAATCCAGAAGCAAAAATAATGTTAATAGGTGAAGCACCTGGGGCAAAAGAAGATGAATTCGGTATTCCTTTTTGCGGTGAAAGCGGCATGCTTTTAGATACAATGCTTTCTACGGTTAAACTATCAAGAAAGGAAAATATATATATTACTAATACAGTTTTTTGGCGTCCACCAGCCAATAGAAAACCTACTAAGCAAGAAATCAATATTTGCCAGCCATTTTTGGAAAAGCATATTGCTCTTATAAATCCTAAACTGCTTATTTGCGTTGGTAGCACTGCCGTTTCCGGTCTATTTGGTGAAAAAGCTAGTATTAATACCGCGAGAAACACTAAGCATTTTTACCAAAATAGCTACCTATCCCAACCAGTTACCACTATGGCTATTTTCCACCCAGCTTATCTTCTTAGGCAACCTGCTAAAAAGAAAGACACTTGGTTTGACTTAATAAAGATACAACAATTTATCGAAGAAACTATTTGACTGTACTATTTTGATTGTAAATCCTTTCTGCAATAAATTACAATTAAAAATTGTAGCAAATTGCTAAGTAGATAAACCAAGAGCAAGAGGTATAAAATGAGCGAAGAGTTTGCCGAACTTAAGATCAAAGATAAAGTCCATAAGTTACCGATTAAAAAGGCTTCAATCGGTCAGGATGTAATAGACGTTACAAAATTATATAGCCAGACCGGTTACTTTACTTATGATCCTGGTTTTATGTCTACAGCATCATGTACTTCTAGTATTACCTATATTGATGGTAATAACGGGATATTAAGACATCGGGGTTATGATATAAAAGAACTAGCAGAGAAAAAAAGTTTTCTTGAAGTTTCATACCTCCTGCTCCACGGTGAGCTACCTACTGAAACCCAATATAAAGAATTTAGAGAAGATATCGCCTATCACGCTCTTGTTAATGAACAAACAAGAAATATTTTTGGTGCTTTCCGTCACTCCGCCCATCCAATGGCTGTTATATTATCGGTAGTAGGTTCTCTTTCTGCTTTTTATCATGGAAGTACCGATATGACTTCTGTAGAAGGAAGAGAGTTAGCGGCACATAGGATGATTGCGAAGATGCCAACCATTGCAGCAATGACTTATAAATATTCGCTTAGCCAGGCTTTTGTATATCCATTAGATGAACTATATTTTACCGAAAACTTCCTACATATGATGTTCGCCTCACCCAGCAAAAAGTATAAGGTAAACCCTGTACTTGCCAAAGCTCTGGATAAAATTTTTATTCTACATGCAGATCATGAACAGAATGCTTCTACATCGACTGTACGCACTTGCGGATCATCAGGCTCAAATCCTTTTGCTGCTGTTAGTGCCGGTATCGCGTCGTTGTGGGGACCAGCTCACGGCGGGGCTAATGAAGCGGTAATAAAAATGCTGGCAGAAATAGGTACAGTTGATAACATTCCGACTTATATAAAACGTGCCAAAGATAAAAATGACAGTTTCCGTTTGATGGGTTTTGGCCATAGAGTATACAAGCATTATGACCCAAGAGCAGAAGTGCTGAGAGAAACTTGCAAAGAAGTTTTAGAGGAACTAGGTCAGTTAAAAAGGAATCCTATGCTTGAAATAGCTATGGAATTAGAGAAAATAGCCCTTCATGACGAATATTTTATCGAAAGAAAATTATATCCAAATGTAGATTTTTATTCAGGCATAATATACAAAGCCATGGGAATTCCCGCTTCTATGTTTACAGTATTATTTGCCGTAGCACGAACAGCTGGCTGGGTTTCTCAATGGAAAGAAATGTGGGAAGATCAAGAATTCAAAATCACAAGACCCCGCCAGCTATATACGGGCCACGTTAAAAGAACACTATAATTAGCTAAGTAGATGAAAAAAAACTTGCGCCGCCCAGCTTTTTCGAATAGTATTGCAACTCAAGTTTGTGCCCGCGTGATGGAATGGTAGACATAATAGACTTAAAATCTGTGGAGCCTAGCTCGTGCCGGTTCAAGTCCGGCCGCGGGTACCAAACCTTAGAAAGAGAATTTTTACGGTTATAAAATCTTTCCTCTAATAGCATTAAACACCCTCTCGATTCAGATAAACTACTACGCAATAAAAAGTTATTTGTCGATTGACAATAAAAAATACTTATATATTTTGGATAAAATATACCAGGGGTGCCACAAATAAAGGCTGAGATTATACCCTACTCAAATTTTTAGAATTTGATCTACCTGATTCAGGATAATGCCTGCGAAGGGAGGTAAATAGCACTCGTACCTAAAGGACATGTAAAACATCGCCTTAAGATGATCATCTCTTGGTAAATTTAATATTATTATACCATAATATATGAAAAATTTATCCAAACGAGATTACTCAATTTTAATTGGCAGCGCAGTAGATCATTTCGACACGGCTCTCTATAGTTTTTTAGCTCCGATATTTGCCCAATTGTTTTTTCCTAATTCCAATCCGATAATTTCCTTAATACTGGCTTATAGCGTTTTAGCTACTACAATAATTACAAGGCCATTAGGATCTTACATTTTTGGTTTAATAGCTCTAACTTCTGGACCGGCAGTGAGTTTATCATATTCTTTAATTGGAGTAGGGATAACTACATTAGCTCTTAGTTTGCTGCCGACCTATAATCAAATAGGAGTTTATGCTCCTATCTTTCTAATTATCCTTAGATTTTTTGCAGGGACTTTTTCGGCAGGTGAAATATCAATAGCAAAACTATATATTTTATCAGAAAAAAATAAAAATGAGGCTTTAAAGAGTTCTTATTTGTACCAGGGATCCGTAATGTTAGGTATAGTATTTGCATCTTTTGTAAGTACTATTGCTCTTACTTATCAGGAAACTATATATTGGCGCATGTGTTTTGCGATTGGAGGAATTACTGCATTATTCGGTTATATCTTAAGAATTTATAAAACTGAAAAATTACCACTTAATATCAGAGAGACTTTATCGTTATACTCCATAGGTACCATAAAAACTCTATGGTCTAATAAGGACTTATTAGTGAGAGTAGCAATCACTTCCGGATTCAGTTATGCCACGTACTCGGTACCGTTTATTATTATGAATAATTTAATCCCGGAATTTACCGAGTTTACTTTAGAAAACATGATGGCCTCTAATACCAGCCTCTTAATCATGGATATGATTTTGCTTCCGATAGTAGGCTCGCTTCTGTTTAAATTTGAAATAAAAAACCTGTTATTATTTACTACCGGAATCATGGCAATTACCATAATACCAATATGGTACTTAATTGAAACCAGTTCATTTGTTTACATATTATCCATAAAAATTTGGATTATATTAATTGGGGTTATTTTTAGTGACGTTATAAACTTATGGTACGATACTATTATATGTAAACCAGAAAAATATTTAATAGTCGGTATTGGATACTCAATAGGCACGGCAGTTATAGGAAAAATGTCCCCAGCTATTTGCCTTGGGTTATACCATTATACAAAATCTTCATTTGTAGTAGGGTGGTTCATGTTCATCATTTCGTTAGCGACAATTTTAGCAATTGCTTGGCCTTCTAATGTGATAAGATAACAATATAAGCGGCCACCTCAATTAAGATACTTTACTTACCGGGATAGTAAATTTAAAAATAACCTCTCCGGACAGACTATTTTCAGCCCAGATTCGCCCACCATGGGCTTCTATAGCTAATTTACACAAGGTAAGGCCAAGACCTCTTTGCCCATTAGGAATAGCACCTGATTTGGTACGGCTATTTGAACCAATTATAAATGGCTCAAATATAGCATTTAACTCTTCCTGTGGTATTTCACCCTTATTACTTATGCTAAATTTAAGCTCAGATTCGCTCCTGTGTAGACTTATAGTTATGTCACCTTCTCTTGCATGCTTTATTGAATTAATAATTAAACTATCGATAGCTGAGGTTATATAGTGTCGATCACCTTCAATTAACACATTCTCTTCAATTCTGTTTAAAAAATTCAAGTTCTTTTGCTCTAGGTATAACTTCTTACAATATTCAAGCCGGCTATATAAAAGCTCGGTTAAATTTATTCGGGTTTTATTTAATTGGTATTTCATAGTGCTCAGTTTTGAAACGTCAATCAAGTTGTTTACTAACGTGAGTAACCTATCAGAACTTTTAGCAATATTCCTGGCCATTTCCTTACGTTCTTTGTCACTTAGGCGGTCATAATATTCATAAAGCACCTGACCTGCTGAGGTAATCCCGGTGATGGGGGTATGCCCCTCATGTTCAATATTCTGCAAGAACTCGTTTTTCACCTTTAACGCCTTTTCCAAATTTATAGCATGATCTTGCAACTGACTATCTAAATGAAGTACTTTATCTTCCGTAAGCTGATTTTGCTCTTGTTTAGGTTTTAAAAATGCAATTAATACAGTGCTTATCAATAACAGAAAATAAATTATTTTAAATTGCAGATTAACAACATAATCAGGTACAAAATCAAGTTCTATATAATTTTCATAAAACCAGATAGACATAGCTACTCCGCTTATAATCATTGAAATTGCTACCTGCCACCGCATGAGAATTGCGACCGTTATTAAACCTGTAATTAATACTGCTACATTTATTTGGTTAAACAGACTTATAACCACAAGTAAACTACTGCAAAAAACTAAATTGTAAAATACTGTTAGATTCCATAAAACAGAAATAAAGATTTTATTCTTAAATTTTTCAATCCATACCGGGTAAGTTATAAATACAGCCGATAAAACTAATGTTGAATAATATATAAAATTAAGGGTAGACATATATTGTTCGTACAAATTTTTCGGCACTGAATAGGCATTGGAAAATATTATAATCGTAGAAAATAAACCAAAATATACGAATATTCTTTCTTCTTTTGGAGTGTTATTCTGACAAAACTTAATAAAGCTAAACGTTTTGATTGATTGGAGAAAATTGTTAATTTTTCTTTCCAATCTTAGGGCAACGAGCGGAGATTTATCTTTAATACCGACCCATCCACCTTTTTCACCTAATATATAATGGCTTCCCATAAAAAATACCACGTTACCGAGCATACCGGGCATAATACTGTCTACTTTCGAAAAAATTTTAAAATAAATTACTGTAACAAAACCCGCAACCATTCCAATTAATACTGCTGTGCTAGAACTACGAAAACCGAATATGGCTAATATTAATGGAACCGACACTATCGGCATGTAAAATCCGTGAGAAGTTAAAATCATTTCAAGCAAATTTCCTGAAAAGAAACTGAGTAATAACCCTGCAATCCCTATAAGCAAAGAAGAGATACGGATTAATAATAAAGTTTTTTGCTCTGATAGCTTCACGCCTAAAGACTGACACAAATCATAAGAGAATAATATCGAGGAAGTATTAATATAAGAATCAGCAGTAGACATTATCATCGCCATAATACCTATCATAAAAAATCCTTTAAAACCAGTAGGGCAATAATTATCTAACACATATTGCAGTACATTATTTTCATCTATATTAGTTACATTATCAGCAAGGAGTAATACACCGGCAAAATCAACTAGCATATAAAAACAAGTAATAACAATTCCGGAAATAATAAAAGCTTTAGCAATTTGCATAGTGCTTTTAGCCATTGTTATCCTTTGAAAAAGAGCAGGATCGAGGCCGGGAACCATAAAGAATAAAAATAAAAATATTACACCACTAAACCTTGGATTCTCAATATTTAATACCTCTTTATAATCAAAAAGAGGGTTTGTTGTTAAAATATTTGAAATTTCATCTACGCTATTTATTTCTTGCCAGATTAAAAAAACCATCATCGGAATTACTACTCCGAAAGTAAAAAACTGGATCATATCGGTAAAAGTTACCGATTTAATTCCTCCTAAAGTTGAATAAGTAATAACTATTAAACTGCTAAATACTAAAACATAAATATTTAGTTCTTCGAATAAATAATTAAGCAAAATTGTGAAAATTGAAAACTGTATAGCTATATTCCCTATAGCAGGGATTATTCCTGAAACTGCTGTAATTATACGGACATTCGTACCGTATATACTACCCATCGCTTCAGCTACCGATAACTTTCCCAGAAATTCCCTCATGCGCGGAGCATAAAAATAAGCTATTATAAAAAATGATATTCCGTCAGCTATCCCAGGAATTATAAAATATAAACCATTATTATAGGTTTCTATTAAATTTAGTGAAACAACGCTACCGAAAATCCACGTAGCTACTATAGTAGCTACTATAGTTGCAGTACTGAAATTTCTGTTACCTATAGCATACTCTCGAATATTTTTTATACCTCGCCCTGATGCTAGACCAAAAATTAAATTTAGTAATAAGAATGCAATTATAACTGCTATATCAAAATCAAACTTCATAATAACTTATTTACGATAACTTAAAAATAGAACTGAAAGTTTAACAACGATAATACATTTAACACTCAAAGTACATACCTAAAATTTCATATTTAGTTAAAGACAATTATAAAAAGTTGGTTTTCTTAATTTAGTAGATAGTTATAGCTTTAACTAAAATATCTTTAATGGCTTTTAAACTTTCCTCATCGTAAGGTAAAAACTTACTTCCCCAAACCGTTTTAGGAAATAAGGTATCATTTTTAAACCTTGCAATAATATGGACATGCATCTGTGGGACAACATTGCCGATGGTGGCAATATTCAACTTATCCGGTTTAAATTCATTCTGAAGAATTTTAGCTACTTTTCTTATTTCCCAATTAAAAAGGTCATAATCAGTTTGTTCAAAATCGGTAATTTCTATAATATTATTTTTCATTGGGACTAAAATAAGCCATGGGTAATTAGAATTATCCATTAATCTTATTTGACACAATTTTAGCTCGGTTAAATAATGGCTATCTCTTTTAAGGATTGGATCTAACGTGAAACTCATAAAAATATTAACATTTTTTATTTACCAAGTTTCTTATTAATGATTCCTATAACCTTATATATTTCAAATAGAGGATCATAGTCATATTTTTCAAGAAAAGTAGTTGTTTGATCTAAAGTTCTTGCAACACCTATATCTATCAATTGCTGGACGAAAAATCTATGTTTCTTAAGTTTAAAATTTTCTGGGTAAAAAACGTAAATTGGCCTACCTGTACTTGCAGCTTCACTACACATAGAGATTGAATCAGCGGTAATAATTATATATTCTCCTTCTCCTATAATTCCCGGATATGGATTTGGCAAATTCTCTTCCGTATCATAAATAATATGTGGCCAGGAAAATTTATTTTTAAATATTTCTTTTACGTCTTTTGGAGTTCTCCTACTAAAACTAATAAATGCCGGTAAAGAATGATAGGCAGATATAGCCAGAACTTTATTAGACAAAAATTCGGCAGTTTCTACACTAAATTTATAGCTTTTGGTCGATCCCCCTATAATAACTGCAATAAAATTTAGGGGTTCCGGATAATTAGCCCTAAATGCAGATTTAATTTGTAACATCGAACTCTGTACATCGTTTAAAGCACCGATTACTCTAACTATATTAGGTAACGTATAGTTATAATTATCATGTTGAGGAAGAATTACTAAATCAAACAATTTAGGATGTAATCCCGGGCGCATAATTTGGATAACCTTAATTTTATTATTGAATATCTTTTTTAGGTAAATCGCTAGCGCAGCAGTTCTCCTGCCAGAAGAAATAATGATATCCGGAGGATTTTGAGATTCTAACTCCTTTAAAACTGATTTTTTTATATTTATTGGCCAGGAAACTAGGACAAGGCTGGGTAAAGCGCCGAACTTATTATATTGAATATTTTTTACTTGATACCTTGGGCTTAACCTAGCAGCTAACGCTAGAGCTTGATTAGCTCCTCCCGTGCGATTATCAACTAAAACCCAAATATCAGGGTATGATTTATTGCTTAAATCTGCGACCATATTAACTTAGTGTAGTGAAACTGTTGTAAATAACCAATAAATAATTAATATAATCTCCTATCTATATCTCTCTATATAAGGTAAATAATGATATTTATGCCACATAAAACTTAACACATCCTCTTTTAAGTGATTCCCTAAAAATTTAAGGTTTATCATGATAAATAAAATTGTTATAATTCATCATTATTATCATATACTAAAATGCAACTCAATTTGCACGAGGTGTTTTAGATAATAAGTTTTTAAGTTAATTTATGGAGATTTAGTTATGATAAAAAAAATTGCATTAGCTTTCTGCACAATGCTTCTACTTGCTGGTTGTAGCTCTTCAGTAGGAAAACATGGTGCGGCTCATTCTCATGCGGCAGCATTTGAAAAAGAAGCAGGATCTAAAGTATTCTTTAGTTACGATAGTTCTTCTCTTTCTCATGAAGCTCAACAGACCTTAATGCGTCAGGCAAAATGGTTAAAAGATCACCCAACCATTAGTATGATAATTGAAGGCCATTGCGATGAAAGAGGGACAAGAGAGTACAATATTGCTCTAGGTGAAAGAAGAGCCCACGCAGTTAAGGGTTTCTTAGCGCACCACGGTGTTGATTCAAAACGTATTGAAACCATTTCTTACGGTAAAGAAAGACCAGAAGTTATCGGTGATAACGAAGCAGCATGGAGCAAAAATCGTAGAGGTGTTACTGCGCTTAAGTAATAACCAAACAGGATAAATTACTCTAGGGAGCTAGCTAATTTATTTAGCTGGCTCTTTTTTTTAATCTTCTTTGAGCCTATTTACTATTAAAAATTAGGCTTTTCCGTCTAAAAATAATTGTAAAATTAAAAAGATATTTTTAACGCAGAGTTTGCAAGTCTTTTTCCTTTTTGTCCAGTGACCAAGAAAAGCATTAAAACCCCATTTTCCCTAATATTCTTTCTATAAAAAATTAATGGAGATTTTAGTCAATAAAAAGTACTCTACGTTAGAACAAAATTATAAGCATTGTACTAACCGGAAATTTGCTATTAAACTTAAAAAATTCAATTTTTGTCAACAAGTTATGGTTTTTAGCCTGAAATTTTAGGTAGCTATATATAAATTATATAGATAATAAAATAATAAAAAGTTTACTAACCAATAGTTTATATATTTCCATAAGCCAGAATATCAATTTCAATTTCCACTAAATCTTCCGGCCTACTTGCGTGATACCACCTTGCGTCTTTTGCCTTAATACCGAATATTTTATCACTGTTTAGATAATATTCTTTTAAGGAAAAAACTTTAAGAGGATTTTTAGCTATAGTTACAGGTTTTAAAATACTAAGTCCTGTATACATAAAACTGTAATTACCTTCTATATCTGGTCTACTGAGTTTACCGCGACTATCCATTTCAAAATCTCCATGCAGGCCAGTATATCCCACTGCTTTATCGTATGGCTGCAAAAGAAGTAAAAAATCCATTTTTTCTGGATCCCATTCTTTAATCATATCTTTAAAGATATTATAATTCGCTCGTAAGATAGTATCAGTATTTAAGGTAAATATAGGTTTATCTCCTAATATTTCTTTGGCATTTTTGATAGCCCCTCCTGTTTCCAATAATTCTTCCTCATATATAGTAACAATTTCCGCTGAATCCGGGTTAGCAAGTCTATATTGCTTTAACGAAGCCTCAACTTGTTTACGAAGGTAATGCGTATTAATAACAATCTGCTTAAAAGGGTAAGTTTTACATAGATCTAAAGCATGATGCAATATTGGCTTCCCAAGTACAGGAATAAGGGATTTAGGACTATTTTCAGTTAAGTGCCTCATCCGTGATCCCAAACCCGCTGCAAAAAGCATAATAGTGTCAATAGGAGGTTGATCTAACCCTATTTTATTTTCTGATATTTTATTAACTAAATTTGTAGTCATTATATTATTTTACTATTTAATTAATAATTTTATCAAACCAATTTTTTAATTTTGACATTATGGGGTGGGAAAGATCATAATTTAAATACTCAAGCACTAATGGAATATATCGTAAATAATTACTACTTTTATCCCTAGCATACTTTCTAGCGAATACCCCTAAAATACGTAGGTTTCTTTGAGCCCCCAGAATATGATAATCCACTAACACATCCGGTAGCTCTAGTTTTTTTTCTGCAGCAAGATATTTAAGACAATCAAGAGCAAAAGCTCGGGGTACCTTAATTCTTGCGTCTTCTAAAACTGATACTACATCATACATAGGCGAGCCTATTACTGCATCCTGAAAATCGAGTAATCCAAGCGACTTAATACCCTTAAAGCTCTCCAAATACATTATGTTTTCAACATGATAATCCCTTAGCACAAGACAATTATTAAAAGCTAATTGGTAATTTAAAATTTCTTGCCAAATATCTTTAAAATCATCTAATTCTATAACGCTTAAGTTTCTTTTTAAGCGATAAAGAATATACCAATCTGTAAATAATTTAAGCTCATTGAGCAGTAAATTATTGTCATAAACTTTTAAACTAAAACTAGGGATATTTTGTTGTAATAAAACTAATAGATCAAGCATAGAGATATAGATATCCTTCTGCCGAGATAAATCATGTAGAGAATTTTGGACCACATTTTTTATACTCACCTCGCCAAAATCCTCCAATATAATAAACCCCTTTTCAGTATCAAAATGAAAAATTTCTGGACTTGAAAGATTATGTGATCTTAAGTAGTGCGCTATTTCAATAAATGGTTCAACCCTACAATATGTAGGAGGACAGTCCATTAAGATATAAGACTTATCGCGTGTTTTAATCCGATAGTATGAGCGAAGGCCAGCATCCCCTTGCAACGGGATACAACTTTGAAAACCTCTATGAAAAGAGCTGTGCAAAAACTCTTCTAACTCAGCTTTTCTAAAAGGTGTCACAGAAACCATATAATATTTATACAGCAATACGTTTTGCTTGCGGTCTAGCTGTTGTCGCTTTTACAGTTTTTCTTGCTGTTATTTTAGGGAGGTCAGTTCCTTCTACCACACTCTTAGTAATAACAACTTCCTTATTTTTAAGCTCTGAAAAATTAAACATATTTTCTAAAAGCTGTTCTTCTATTATAGAACGGAGCCCTCTCGCCCCCGTAGCTCTTTTTAAAGCTTTTTCAGCAATTGCTTCTATAGCATCATCAGTTATAGTTAATTCTGCATCATTAAGCGCGAATAATTTTTTATATTGCTTTAAGATTGCATTTTTAGGTTTTGTAAGAATACTTATTAGAGCATCTTTATCAAGTTCATCGAGGCTAGTAATAACTGGCAAACGCCCTACAAACTCAGGGATCATACCAAACTTAATGATATCTTCCACCTGTAAGTCTTTTAACAAATCGCTATATCGCATATCTTCTTTAGATTTCACAGAAGCTGCAAAACCTATAGAACTTTTGTTATTTCTGGCATTAATTATAGATTCTATTCCCATAAACGCCCCACCACATATAAATAAAATATTTGAGGTATCGATTTGAATAAAATCTTGCTGAGGGTGTTTCCTTCCACCTTGTGGAGGCACATAAGAAACTGTTCCTTCCATTATTTTTAATAGCGCTTGTTGGACTCCTTCTCCGGAAACATCCCTCGTAATTGAGACATTCTCAGATTTTTTAGCTATTTTATCAATTTCATCAATGTAAACTATCCCTTTCTGGGCTTTTTCCACATTAAACTCAGCTGCTTGTAACAACCTAAGCAGAATGTTTTCTACATCCTCCCCTACGTACCCAGCTTCTGTTAAAGAGGTAGCATCGGCCATAGTAAAAGGAACATTAAGGATTCTTGCTAACGTTTGCGCAAGTAAAGTTTTACCAGATCCTGTAGAACCAACTAACATAATGTTAGATTTATTTAGTTCTACATCGTCCTCTTTTTGGGTAAAACTTTCTAAACGTTTATAATGATTATAAACCGCAACCGATAACACTTTTTTAGCTTTATCCTGGCCAATAACATATTGATTCAGAGCTTCATAAATCTCCTTTGGTTTTGGGATAAGAGAAGCAACTTCTGCTAATTTTTCTTTGGATTCTTCTTTTATGATATCCAAACATATTTCTACACACTCATCGCAAATAAAAACCGTAGGCCCTGCAATAAGTTTTTTTACTTCATATTGGTTTTTTCCGCAAAACGAACAATGCAGTGATTTCTTGTCTGATTCGTTTTTCATAATGACTCTAACTCTTCATTTACCTTGAATTACATTATTATCAGGTAAATTTTTGAAAGTAAACCATAAATATAGTGGATCAGACTTATAAAAGATAGCTAGAAAATTATAGATTTTATGGATATTTACCTAAAAAATTTTAATGCGAGTTTTGAGTTACAAAACTTATTGGCCAGTGATTAACTCTCTGCTGTGAATTATTTTATCAATAATACCAAATTTTTGTGCTTCAGTAGGGGACATAAAATTATCTCTTTCCATACTCTTCTCTATATTGGTAATAGTTTGCCCCGTATGCTTGGAATATATTTTTTGTAACATATTCTTAACATTTTTTGTCTCTTTAGCATGGATTTCTATATCCGTCGCTTGACCTCTGTAGCCCCCAATAGGCTGGTGGATCATAACTCGGCTATTAGGTAATGCGTACCTCATTCCCGGCTCTCCAGCAAGAAGAATTGTAGCACCCATGGAACACGCTTGACCAATACATAAAGTAGCTATTTTAGGTTTTATATACTGCATTGTATCATAAATTGCCATACCGGAACTTACCACCCCACCAGGTGAATTTATGTACATATACACGTCTTTTTCTAGATTTTCGGCTTCCAAAAAAAGTAGCTGAGCGATGATTAGATTCGCCATGTGGTCTTCAAATTCTCCACAAACAAAAACAATTCTTTCCTTTAACAACCTTGAATATATGTCATAGGCTCTTTCACCTTTTGAGGTTTGCTCTACAACCATTGGTACATATGTCATGCAATTCTCTTTAAGATTTTTGAAAATAGTTAGCTAAAATATACTTAAAATACGGGTTATATATTAAGATATACATATTGTAAATACCTTTAAAGCAGCAAATAAGCTGTTTAATGATTAGCCATTAACATATTACGGCTAATCCAGATTTAAAATAATAACCATACTCAACTCACTGATAATATAATTACAGTTAAACCCGTCGTTTAACGGCCGTTCTTATTATAATAAGCAAGAATTCAAGCGCAAGTAAGAACTATTATTATAATTTTTAATTTAATATTGCAAATATATTCTATTTTTCTAGAGCTTATTTTCCTTTTTGAGTTTTAGGAGATCATTATAACCACCAATAAATTTATTATTGATAAAAATATATGGGACAGTGGTCTGTTTTGTTTTTTCAATAAGTTTTTTTTGAAGCGCAGGATTAGATGCTAGCTCAATCGTTTCATAAATTATTTTATTCTCTACAAGCAAATCTTTTGCCATCATGCAATATATACATCCTTCTTTTACATAAACAATTACCTGCATATTTTCTCGGTCAGGAGGTTGCCCTATAAGCTGAGGGTTTTTACTAATAACCATCAACTTAAAAATTATATAGACAGCTAATATCGTAGTTAATACGATAAGCCCCTTGTTTTGTAATATGTCAGTAATTTTCATAAATAATATCTTATTTATTTTAAGTTACAAATAATTGATATTAAGACCACACAGTTAGAAACTTTAATCAATAAGTTTGTTTATTATTTTATACCTAAAACTAAACATAGTAACCTACTAATTAATATATTTTTAGGGTTAATACAGATAGCTATGTTATCAAATACATTAGAATTAACTTTAAGAAAAGCTCTAGATATAGCTGCTAGCTATAAGCATGAATACGCTACTTATGAGCACTTATTACTGGCTCTTATGGATGATGAGGACATAAAATTGGTGTTGATAGAAAAAGGAATCAACCCAAGAACAATTAGCAAAAAACTCTCTGCTTATTTAAATAATTATTTAGGCGAATTGGTGAACGAAAATATCAAAGAGCCAAAACCCACAACGGGTTTCCAAAGGATAGTGCAAAGAGCAGTTTTACATAGTCAAACAAATGGACAAAAATCAATCACTGGAGTTAATGTGCTTGCTGAATTCTTTTTCGAAAATAATTCTTATGCACTTACGTGTCTAAAACAAGCTCGTCTAAAAAGAGGAGACGTATTAAATTACAATAATAGGAACAAGGATTCTACCATAACTGATCAATATGCTTCAAAAAAGCAACCACATAGCGATAGCATAGAGAATAGTGAATTTGATATCAGTCACCAGTTACAAACTAATAAAAACCTCAATACCTTGAACTCCAATCAGAATACTGCTCTAAGTTCTCCAGAGATAGAACTTCAAAAATATTGTATTAACTTAAATACAAAGGCAAATAAGGACGACATTGATTGTTTAATAGGTAGGCAAACAGAAATCCAAAGAACAATAGAAATCCTTTGTCGACGTAAAAAAAATAATGCTTTACTAATTGGCGAATCTGGGGTTGGTAAAACTGCAATAGCTGAAGGACTTGCAATTAGGATAGTTAGAGGAGATGTCCCGGATCTTTTAAAACAAACTGTAATTTATTCCCTTGATATAGGTAGCCTAGTTGCAGGAACAAAATTTAGAGGAGATTTTGAAGAACGTATAAAAGGAATGTTAGAATGTTTAAGAAAGCTAAAAAATGTCATTCTTTTTATTGATGAAATTCATTCAATAATTGGAGCGGGTTCAACTACCAGCGGAGCACTTGATGCTAGTAATTTATTAAAACCGGCTTTAGCAAGTGGCCAATTACGATGTATAGGCGCTACTACGTTTAAAGAATACCGCAATAATTTTGAAAAAGATATGGCACTTGTTAGGCGCTTTCAGAAAGTTATTGTCGAAGAACCTAGCGAAGAGGTTACGTTAAGTATTTTAAACGGTTTAAAAGGTTATTATGAAAAACATCATAAAGTAACTTATACAGAATCCGCTCTAAAAGCAGCAATTAATTTATCAGAAAGATATATCAATCAAAGGCATCTACCAGATAAAGCTATTGATTTGATTGATGAAGCAGGAGCAAGAGCTAAAACACAGACAACTACTAATAAAAAGGCTGTAATTACCGAAAAAGATATAGAAAGTTTAGTTTCCTCAATGTTAAATATTCCAAATTTAAATTTAACTGCTGATGAAGGCAAACAAATTAAGGATTTGGAAAATAAATTAAAAAATAGAATTTTTGGACAAGATGAAGCTATAGAAAGTCTCTGCACAAGTATAAAATTATCTAAAGCAGGCCTTAAGAAACCTACAAGACCGGTGGGTTGCTATCTTTTTATTGGACCAACGGGAGTTGGGAAAACAGAACTTGCCAAACAATTAGCTTTCTTTTGTGATATGAAACTCCTAAAATATGATATGTCAGAATTTGTGGAAACTAGTTCTGTTTCTAAACTATTGGGCAGCTCCCCCGGATATATAGGTTTTGAACAAGGAGGTATGCTTACTGATGAAGTTGATAAATATCCTTATTCAGTTTTATTATTTGATGAAATAGAAAAAGCCAATCCTGAAATATATAATTTACTTCTCCAAATAATGGACGAAGGAATATTAACAGATAGTACAGGTAAAAAAGTGAAATTTTCACACTGTATTATTATACTAACTAGTAACATCGCCGTGCAAAAGTCAAAATCTCCTATCGGGTTTAACAATTTAGATGTGTTAACCTCAGATAAATTTGACCTTAACATTATTAATAGTGAATTTAGCAGTGAATTAATAAGCCGGTTAGATAAAATCCTTTTATTTAATCCTATAGACAGCATAATTAGTAAAATAGTCAGTAAAAACCTTGAAGAACTCGCATCTCAACTAGCCGACAAAAAAGTTAGGTTTTCAGTTAGCAATTCCGTTGAGCAATATCTAATAAAAAATTATAACGTTACACAAAGTGGGGCCAGAGTACTTGATAGAATAATTGATACGGAAATAAAACAGCATATAGCCGATGCAATCCTTTTCGGAAAACTCAAAAATGGTGGTTTGGTTGATGTAACCTATTCTCAAAAACAGGGTAAAATTATTTTTAAATTTAAAGGAATTAATCAAAAAAACTACCAAGAACTTGAGCCCAGCTAAATTTTATATTTGTGATAGTTTAATTTAAATAGCTAATAGGGTCTATTTTACCCTACTTATCACACTATGGATAAATTTTAGTTATTTAATAATTAAATTATTAAAATTAAATACTTAACTTGATCCTTCCTATACTAAAATATCATA